>Ga0233379_1000049_pt1 | contig 16599 bp, 13 predicted proteins | sample ElkDunMinimDraft_8_FD_180679 | JGI IMG/M metagenome (GOLD analysis project Ga0233379, IMG submission 180679) | Fecal eukaryotic communites from dung pellets of Tule Elk in California, USA - Elk Dung F1 | ecosystem: Host-associated > Mammals > Digestive system > Large intestine > Fecal | place...
AAATAGCCAAATCCCTAACACTACTGATATATAAAAGATCGGACCTTGTACCATCAAGAAAGATTTCCATCCTAATGTGTAACAAAAGAAAGCTACAAGAGCTACTATGACTACATTAATCATGTAGGTGTTCATACGTTCTTTTTTCCTAGCTCCCTTACGGTTAAAACGGTTTGTTATAAGAAAAGCAAAGATTGGTCCAATCCCAAACAAAATGATTGGATTACGATAAATCCTATATAGTAAACGTTCCTTATAAGATGCTGTAGCATATTCCTCAACTGTCATCATCCAAATATCGCCTACTCCACGTTTATCTAAATTACCGCTAGATGCATGGTGAACATTGTGACTATACTTCCATTGATTAAACGGAAACAGCGTTAATACGCCCGTAATATTCCCGATAATGACATTAGCCCGTCGGTTTTTAAAAAATGACCCATGACAGCAATCATGAAAAATAATAAACATACGCACTACAAATCCAGCAGCTATTACACATATTCCAAGTGTTAGCAAATAGGATACAGATAAACTAATATATGCTAAATACCATAATACAAAAAACGGAACCATCGTATTGAGAAGCTGTTTAACACTTATCCATATTTCTGATTTTTCATAAGGAGTCACTTGTTTTCTTAATTGTTTCTGTTGTTGTATTGACATTCCCCTCATTCCTTTCCCACTTTGTAAAAAAAGTATAATATACAATTCAAATCGTTTGCAGACATACATGTCATACTTCAAACATGACAAATGTCATAATAGAAAAAAATTGATTACTACCTCTAAAAATACGACAATAAACCAAAATATTAGAAACTATACTAAAAAAGAAATACAATAGTAATAGATACAAGGGGGCATAACTATGAAACGATTTTCACTTGAGTATATATTGAATGTTGTTGGTGAACTATTTTCTGACGAGGTTTCAATAGCGATATCTGATAAAAAGCATTATTTGTATTATCGTCCTAGTAAAAGAGTCAATTTAAAAATTAAGACGGGGGATCCTATAAAAAAAGGAACAATTACCGATAAGGCATTGTCTACTCAAAAGAAAGTATCTGAATATATTGACCGTGATGTAATTGGGGTTCCTTATGATGGACAAGCAGTCCCTCTTTTTGATAAAAATGGAGAGTTAATTGGTTGTATCACCGCTATCTATCCGACTGTAACTCATGGGAAATCAGTTATTACCGTTAAAACTTCTGATGGATGGGTTCCTATTCCATTTCCAAAGGTTTTATATATAGAAGCAAAAGAACGAAAAACATATGTATATTCCAAAAGAAGTTCAGGTACGCATAAATTCCCCTTACAAGAGTTGGAATATATTTTACCAAACGATAGTTTTATCCGGTGTCATCGTTCCTACATTGTGAATGTGAATCAGATAGTTGATATTTTTCCAGATACCCATTCTACCTTTATTCTTGTCTTAACTGATGGTTCACAAATTCCAGTCAGTCAGTCTTATTCAAGTTATTTCAGAAAACTATTATCATTCTAATTTTTTCTGTTTCATCATCCTTTTATACTGTTTCGTCCGAATTTTTATTAATATTATCCATTTTTGTCTAATTTATGAACGATTCCAGTTAAAATGAAATTGCTATATTTAGCAAAGTAGGATGGGAGATGACATTTTATGAGCAATAATCGAATTAGAGATCATCGTTTCCTAGATCTAATTGTTACAGCTGATGAGGCTGCATCATGGATACAAGACGGGATGACATTAGGACTTAGTGGTTTTACTAAAGCAGGTGACGCAAAAGCTGTTCCTCACGCATTGGTAAAACGAGCTGAAAATGAACAATTTAAAGTAAATGTTCTTACAGGAGCATCACTTGGAGCAGAGGTTGACACTTTATTCGCTCAAGCCGACATTGTTAATAAACGAGCACCTTTCCAAGCTGATCCATTAATGAGAAAAAGCATTAACTCTGGTAATATGCAGTATGTTGATATTCACCTTTCTCAAATGGCTGAAATGATTCGCCAAAATACTTTAACAAATGGTATTGATTTTGCCGTTTTGGAAGCGATTGCAATTACGGAAGATGGTTTGTTAATTCCAACTACTTCTGTAGGTAATAATGCGATTTTTGCAACTCATGCAAAAAATATCATCATCGAAATAAACGCTGGGCAATCTGAACATCTAGAAGGTTTACACGATATTTACGATCCAGGTGAACAAGGTTCTCGTAACCCCATTCCATTAGTAAATGCATCTGATCGTATCGGTACAATCGGTATTCCACTTGATTTTGATAAAGTAAAAGGAATTGTCTTAACTGATTGGGCTGACTCTCCTTCTACGATTGTTCCTCCAGATGAAGAAACGCAAGTGATGGCTAATCACCTGTTAGACTTCCTTCGCAACGAAATTAAAGAAGGTCGACTAACTGAAACATTAGCACCACTTCAATCTGGTATTGGTTCTGTTGCTAATGCTGTTATGCATGGCATGATAGATTCAGAGTTCAAGGATTTAGAAGTTTACTCAGAAGTTTTACAAGACGCTGTATTTGATTTAATTGATGCAGGAAAAGTTAGTTTTGCTTCTGGATGTTCAATTACATTATCAGAAGAAAAAATGAACCATGTTTTCTCTAACTTTGATCAATATGCGGATAAAATTGTATTACGACCACAAGAAATTTCCAATCACCCAGAATTAATTCGCCGTATGGGATTAATTTCTATCAATACCGCACTTGAGTTGGATATTTACGGAAATGTAAACTCTACTCACGTTACCGGTGCTAGAATGATGAACGGCATTGGTGGTTCTGGTGATTTTGCACGTAACGCACGTCTTGGCATATTTGTTACAAAGTCAATTGCCAAAGAAGGTAAAATTTCTTCCATCGTTCCATTTGTGTCTCACGTAGATCACACCGAACATGATGTAGATGTAATCGTTACAGAACAAGGCTACGCTGACCTACGTGGTTTGGCGCCTCGTGAGCGTGTTCTTGCTATTATCGAAAACTGTGTACATCCAATGTACAAAGCACAACTTTGGGATTATTATACAGAAGCATTAAAAAACGGTGGACAAACACCACACAATTTAGAAAAAGCTTTTGAAATGCACATTAATTTTGCTAAAAATGGCACAATGCTTCAAGAAGTAAAAACATTACAGAATTCTTGATTTTCAGCAAAGTTTACACGGGAGTATAGGGGTTAAAATAGATAATAAAAAGAGTCAGCAAATAGGGGTGCTGACTCTTTTTGTTTTTGGCTCTGTTAAAGACTATTGTTGATTTCCACTGGGGGCGGACGCTTTCCGTGGGGCATGCGCCAATCCTCCTCGAAGCAAAGCTTCTGCGGTGTATCGGCCTGCACGCTCATCCCACAGGAGTCGCCGCCTCTGTTCCAATCAACAGAATCTGTGCAAAAAATCAACATTGAACGATAACAGAGCCTTTATTTTTATAATGCTTTTATAATAAATGTGTAATTTTTGTTTCAATCAAAGCACGTTCTTTTACAGTCGGCACTTCTTCTGGGTATCCTACTGCAAATACTCCAACGACATCTTTATCTTCCCCTACACTAAGTAATTCTTTATTTTTCGGTGAAGTTGCGATAGAAGACCAAAATGTCCCTAATCCATCTTCCCAAGCTAGCAACATGAAATTTTGAACAAAACAAGCTGTTGCTGCTATATTTTCTTCTCTTTCTACCTCTGTTTTTCCTTTTTTAGATAAAACAGCAAATAATACCGGGGCATTGCCAAAATCCATTTTATGATTTAACTTCGCTCTCGTTTCAGGTCCAATTATAATAATCTCCCAAGGTTCGGTCATTCGGTGATTTGGAGCAAATCTTGCTACATTAAACCACGTTATGATTTTCTCCATATTTATAGAATCTTGTTTGAATTTTTTTATTGTACGTCTTCCTGTAATAACCTCTGTAATATTCATTTTTAAACTCCCTTCCCTCCGTGTATTACTCCCCTATCTTCTGTAAACAGTTCATATACTACTCACTGCTAACAAATTGATTGTATCATTCTCTTATTTACATACGCTTGAACAAAGCTCTCATTTTTAAAATTAAATTTCTTGACTTAAGATATGTTTCTATTTTATTCCAACTAATTCAAAAATCCTAATTATAAAAGCAATTTTATTAATTCACTTAATTTCCACTATCCTCAAGTTGTTTTCTAACAATTTTTTTCAATATCTTGCTATAATGATTGTCTGTAAGAGAATCATATGAAAAAAGATTACCCTCTTTAAACATATCTATCTTGCAAATAGACAACAGGTGGTAATTCAGGGATGGAAAGAAAAACATATCGAGTATTATTGTATTATTTTTATACGCCAATAGAAGATCCAGCACAATTTGCTGCAGATCATTTGGCATTTTGTAAGGGGCACGATTTAAAAGGGCGAATCCTTATTGCTTCAGAAGGAATCAACGGAACATTATCTGGAACCATTGAGAATACTGATGCTTACATGGACATGATGGAAAACGACCCTCGTTTTAATGGGATTGTGTTTAAAATTGATGAAGCAGACGAACATGCTTTCAAAAAGATGAAAGTGCGTTCGCGCTCAGAGTTGGTAACACTTCGTTTAGAAGATGATATCGACCCGACTCATCTAACAGGGGAATATTTAAATCCCGAACAGTTTTATGAAAGCTTACAAGATGAAAATACAGTCGTTTTGGATGCACGAAACGATTATGAATATGACTTAGGACATTTTAGAGGTGCAATAAGACCAGACATTCGTAATTTCCGTGACCTTCCTGATTGGGTCCGAGAAAACAAGAACATGTTTGAAGGAAAGAAAATTGTCACATACTGTACTGGCGGCATTCGTTGCGAAAAATTTTCTGGTTGGCTAGTAAGAGAAGGCTTTGAAGATGTTGGACAGCTCCACGGTGGTATCGCTACTTATGGAAAAGACCCTAAAGTTCAAGGAGCTCTTTGGGATGGAAAGATGTATGTATTTGATGAAAGAATATCAGTTCCTATTAACCAAAACGAGCATGTGATTGTCGGACGTGATTATTTCACAGGTGAACCTTGTGAGCGTTACGTTAACTGTGCAAATCCTGAATGTAACGATAAAATACTATGTAGCGAAGAAAATGAACATAAATATTTACGTAGCTGTTCACATGAATGTCGTGTTCATCCACGCAACCGCTATATCTCCCAACATGGACTAACAGAACAAGAAGTTTCTGAAAGATTAGCATTGTTAGAAAACGAAAAAGTAACTAAATAAAAGAATGAATAAATGAGGTTGGGACAAAAGTATTCAGCCTATAAAAAACGAACTATACTAATAACTCCCAATTAGAGTCATCAGTATAGTTCGTTTTTCATTATATAAAATCGGCGATATGTTCGTTATGTCCTAGCTTCATTTTAGCAACTCTTATAAGATAGCTAACTTAATTAAGAGGATTAAGCACTATATAAACCACAAAAATATCCATTTATTAACACTCTTTATATCACCTTAGCAGCTTTACAGATGTACTCAATTAAGGGTGAAAGTATTTATTTTTCTACTCTTACATATTGATTGATTGGTCTTCCAATTCCCCCATATTGGATGACAATTTTTACTTCACTTTGCTTTTCTAAATAATCGAGATAACGCCTAGCCGTTACGCGGGCCAGCCCAACTCCATTAGCAACAGCTTCTGCGGATATTGGAGTTGTTTGTTCACTTATATAAGAAACAATTTTCTCTAAGGTTGCGATATTTAAACCTTTCGGCAGCCCTTCTCCTAACAAATCTTTTTGGTTACCTTGATCAAAATGCAAAATTTTGTCCAACTCTGTTTGTGTAATTTCCAATTTGTTATTCACTTTATTTTTATAAGAATAATAGTTTTCTAATGATTGCTTAATTCGTTCAAACTTAAACGGTTTCATAATGTAATCAAATACACCTAACTGCAAAACTTGCTGAATAGTTTTCATTTCATTTGCAGCTGTCACAGCAATTACATCCACTTTAATACTTTTTTCCCTAATTTTTTGTAAGGTTGCCACCCCGTCTTGTTCAGGCATAAAAATATCCATAAAAACGAGATCAGGCTGTAATTCTATAATTTTTTCAAGTCCCTCAACTCCATTACATGCATATCCGATAACTTTATTCCCTTTAACTTGTTCGATATAATGACGGTTCACTTCCCTAACCATCGGATCATCCTCAATTAATAAAACGGTTACCACTTGACTTGCACCCCTCTTTATATATCAAAAGTAAGAATAAAGGTTGTCCCTTCCCCAGGGAAACTTTCTACTTCAATTCTACCATTGGCTTTCTTTACGAGTTCACTAATCAAATACAAACCAATTCCTCGATCTTCATGATTTTTTGTTGTAAAGCCGTTTTTAAAAATTTGATTAATGGTTTGCTGATCCATACCTATTCCATTATCTTCAACCATTATGGATAAATAATGTTCATCTTGATCAAAACTAATAGAAACTGTTTTTTCTTCCTTATTCGATAATTGAACCGCATCAAAAGCATTTTCTATTAGATTACCCAGAATAATAACAAAATCATGCTGATCTAATCCTATTGGCAAGCTATTTAATTTACTATTACTATCAATCTCTACTTTAATGCCAAGCTCTTTTCCATGTCCAATTTTCCCCAATAACAACCCTGAAATGTTTTCATCAGCAATTCTTTCATTTAAAAACTTTAAAAGTACATCTTGTTCCTTTTGCACTTGAAAAATGTATTCTAAAGCATGCTTATCTTTTCCAATCTGTAATAATCCGGCAATTGTATGCAATTTATTTTTATGTTCATGGTTTTTAATACGCAGAGCTTGTACAAATTCTTTAACACCTGTCAATTCCTCTGCTAATCTCTTTACTTCCGTTCTATCTTGGAAAACAGCGACTGCACCTACTGTTTTTTGATTAACTTGAATTGGAATTCGATTGCTCAAAATATTATGATTATTAATTTGAAGCTCTTTATTATAAATTGGGTAGTTCACATCTAATATTTCTGGTAACCTTGTATCAGGAAGCACTTCGTAGATGTTTTTGCCTATCAATTCACCATCTACACCAAGTATGCTGCGTGCCTTCTTATTAAAAACGGTAATGACCAAATCATTATCAATGGCTATAATTCCTTCATGCATGGCATTAAATGTTTCATAGCGCTCCACGTATAATTGAGAAATCTCATGCGGCTCCAAACCAAACATTTGCTTTTTCATATGATGAGCAATAGCCCAAGATCCCCAACCACCAAAGAAAAGAGAAAGTATAGATGTATAAATAATTTCTGATTTTAGGCCAAAAATGATTTCCCCTATGGTAGGAAGTAGATACCCACTTACAACTACACCTATCTGCTCATGTTCTTCATTCATTATTGGTACGAACGCCCGCACCACTGTACCAAGTTCCCCTTTGGCCTTTGATAAATACGTATGCTCAACGAATGCGGCACTTTCATCAGCAGTATTAGATTTTGTTCCAACCATGTGATCGATTGGATGTGATAAACGATCACGTTCCATATTTAACACAACAATATATTCTGCTTTATTAATAATCCTGATCTTTTCAACAACCAGATTAATTTTTTCGGTGGCTGTTTCTATATCTCCATTCGAAAGTTGCTGCACTTCCGGTAGTTCTGCAACTGTTCGGGCTATTAACATCGCTCGATTGCTCAGCTCTTTCTCCCTAGTCTCCATTATATTACTTAATATAAATATACCCGCTACAATAATAGAAAAAACGATTATGAAGAAGATAAGGGCAGTCATTTTCCAATGAAGCGAAATTCGATTCATGTCACTAGGTCCTCTTTTCACAGTATAAAAATTTATCATTATTGTATCATGTAAAATCATGCTAGAATATTAAGAAGACTCTTAAAAGTGATGTGAGATAAATGAGATATTTTATGACTACAGCAATCAGTACTATTTTCTTGTTAATCATTTATATTGGCCACCAGCATAATTTCGGTAACGATTCAAGCTTACCTGTTGATTATGAGCAAGATGGCTTAGCTGATCAAATTGTGATTAAGGTCAGTCATGTTGTCTCAGAAAACACACCTAAAGGACTTGCTTTTAGCAAATTTGCCGAGCTAATAGAAGAAAAAACAGATGGAAAAATCCGTGTAGAAATATACCCTAATAGCATTTTATATTCTGATGAAGATGAAATAAGCGCCTTATTGAATAATGATATTCAAATGATTGCTCCTTCCTTTTCCAAAATGACAGAACGAATCCCTGAATGGCAGGTATTAGATTTACCCTACCTATTAAGAGATTATGAAGATGTAAAAAATGCCCTAACTGGAAATGCTAGTAAAAAACTATTGCATTTACTTGAAGAAAAGGAGCAAATGAAAGGGATGGCTTTTTGGAGCAATGGTTTTAAGCAAATGACTACAAACCGACATCCTATTAAAGACGTTAGAGATTTCACTGGTTTACAAGTTAGAACAATGTCCAGTGACATGTTACAAAAACAATTTACATTGGTAAATGCTGGACCTGTTGAAACTTCCTTTGACAAAGTTTATTCGATATTAGAACAAAAAGAAATTGATGCTCAAGAAAATACTCTATCAAACATTTATTCAAAAGGCTTTTATAAGGTTCAAAAATATATGACAATAAGTAACCATGGCTTTTTAGGTTACGCCGTTATAATGAATGTAGATTTTTGGAATAGTCTATCTACAGACCTACAAAAAAAAGTACAAGCTGCAATAGATGAAACAACACTTTGGAATCTCCAGCAATCTGAAATTATGAATAATGCAGACTTACAAAAAATTAAGACTCAAGGAAACATGGAAATATACACACTAACAGAAGAACAACAACAAGAATGGATCAATACCTTTAGGCCACTTTATAAGTTTTACAGTTCTGAGATTAATTCACATTTAATTGAAGAAATACAACTAGAGATTCAAAGTAAATAAAGTATGTCTCCGTTGCCAAGAAGTATATATTTTAACTTTCTTGGCAACCTTTCCTATATAGGTACTTGCTAGAAATCTTTCAGTCCTCCATAAAAAAATGAATAGAAATTAAGTTCTGTTGTACACCATTACCCCTTCCTTTTAATAAATCCATTTTAATAGATTTATTATTTTGGAATTCGAGATCTACGAATCTACTGTTTTTAATAAAAGTATCAATCACACTGAAAAATTTCCCCGCTTTCAATTGTTCCTAATACAGATGCATCTCTTCAACTCACCTATCCACTAAATTCTGAACTTTTTCAATAGTTTATATCTAGGGCAAATTCCTTTATTTGTCTAACTCCTACATGATTGTAAAAAGATATTCCACGAAAAATAACCTCACCTATTATAAGACCAAAAAGACCAATAAGACCATTATCACCATAAAAACAAAAGTCTTCATTTTTCCTTTATGATATTAAAAACAATATTTTGAAAGCGATAACATTATACTACAGAGAGAAGGGCAAGTTATGAAACTAAACTTTAAAAATCTTACTGTTCAAGTAATCACTGGTATTATTCTCGGTATTCTAGTTGGAGCAATCTTCCCAGAGTTCGGAACTCAACTAAAAGTTTTAGCGGATATTTTCATCAAATTAATCAAAATGTTGATTGCTCCAATCATTTTCTTCACAGTAGTGATTGGAATTGGAAGTATGGGCAATTTGAAGAAAGTCGGTAAAATCGGTGGAAAGGCATTATTGTATTTTGAAATCGTTTCGACTCTAGCATTAGCAATAGGTCTCATTATTGTAAATCTTGTACAACCTGGAAAAGGATTACCAACAGATACTGCTTCTAATGCAGACGTATCACAGTATACGACAAAAGCTGCCGAAACCGAACAAGGTATTTCAGCCTTCATCTTGAATATCATTCCAGAAAATGTTGTTGGTGCTTTAGCAAATGGTGAATTATTACCTGTACTATTTTCTGCTGTGTTATTTGGTCTTGCTGCGGCAGCACTTGGTGAAAAATCAAAACCAGTTATTACATTCTTTGAAAGTGTTGCTGAAATCTTCTTTAAAATCGTTAACATGGTAATGAAAGTTTCTCCAATCGGTGCTTTTGGAGCGATGGCTTATACTATCGGAAATTTCGGTTTAGGTTCACTTGTTCAATTAGGAAAATTAATGGGTTCAGTTTACCTTACAATGTTCTTCTTCGTTGTTCTTGTACTGGGAGCAATCGCTAAATATTTTGACTTTAGTATTTTTAGATTTATTGCTTACATTAAAGAAGAAATTATGTTGGTAATTGGTACATCCTCATCAGAATCAGCTCTACCCGCTATGATGAGACGTTTGGAGAATTACGGATGTTCTAAACAAGTAGTTGGTCTTGTTGTACCTACAGGTTATTCTTTTAACTTAGATGGTACATCCATTTACTTATCGATGGCTGCTATTTTCATTGCACAAGCATATGGTATTGATTTAACAATTTGGCAACAATTGACATTACTAGGTATCCTAATGATTACTTCTAAAGGTGCTGCAGGTGTTACAGGCTCTGGATTTATCACATTAGCTGCAACATTGGCTGCATTCCCTATGATTCCAGTTGAAGGTATGGCATTATTAATCGGGGTTGACCGCTTTATGTCTGAAGCTCGCGCCGTTACAAACCTTATCGGAAATGGTGTTGCTACAGTAGTAGTATCTAAGATGGAAAATGAATTTGATCCTTCATTTGTATCAAGCTCAAACAATGCTGTAGAGCCAAGTAATGCTAGTTAAAATATAATTAAAGAGGTACAGGTTTAATAAACCTGTACCTCTTTTTAATCTTTTACTTCTATGTTATCTTCCTCTAGTAATTTTTGGGTATGGATCGCAATTAAAAAGAAAAGTAGATGAGACAATTAGAACAAAGGTGATTAGTAGGTTTGTACACTCAGCACAAACCTTTCCTCCAAAGTATTTTTATCATTATTTTAAACAATGCATCTTCGATTCCACTTCATCCCAAGTAACCGTGTAGCCTTGACCCTTTGAACAAAAGATAGAGGAAGAACTGTATTCAGGATCCGTATTTTTATCATAGCCGTATTTAGTTATTATTTCAGCTTCATTATGACAGAAATCATAGCCTCCAAATGTTAAATTAAGTACCCCTCTTCCATGTGTGAAGGAAGCAAATTCCAGACTGTAATTCATGAATGTAGCAACTGGAACCTTTCCCGTAACTATCGCTTTATTACCTTCTGTAGTTGGTGCTTCAAATTGTCCATGAGCTTGTTGAACATCAGATAACACTTTACCTATTGAATCCAAATCTACTTTTATCTTAAATATATAGTATGGCTCAAGTAATCTGTTTTCTGCCTTCTCAAGCCCTTGTCTTAGTGCACGTAAAGTCGCTTCGCGAAAATCTCCACCCGAAGTATGTTTATTATGTGCGCGCCCCGTCAATAAAGTTACTTTTATATCTGTTATAGCTGATCCGGTTAAAATACCGTTATGTTCTCTTTCAAATAGATGATGACGAACTAAGTTCTGGTTTCCTATTGTTATATCATTAGCATGACATTTGTTTTCAAAAGTAATACCACTGTTTCTATCACCCGGTTCAAGTGCTAAATGTACCTCGGCATAATGACCTAATGGTTCAAAATGTCCGTAACCTGTAACCTTTGTTTCAATCGTTTCTTTATAAATGATTTCTGGATTTGCAAATGACACATCAAATTGGAAACGGTCTTTAATCAATTGTTTTAATACTTCTAATTGTATCGTCCCCATTACATGAATGTGGATTTGTTGTGTACGTTCCTCCCATGTAACATGGAGAGAAGGATCTTCCGCGTCTAATAAGCGAAAGCATCGTAACGCCTCTTTCATATGCATTTTCGAATTGATGATTACCTTTGACCTTAACGTGGGGATCATATCATATTGTACTTTTTCTGTTAACAAACCAACCCCATCTCCTACTGTCGCTTCAGACAATCCTACTACAGCAAACAATTCACCTGCTGATGCCTCTTGTACGATATTGAATTTTTGACCGTTATACGCCCGTATTTGAGTAACTTTTTCCTTGACCGTGTCATTACCATTAAAATAAGAAAGCTCATCTCGCACTTGTAACTTGCCACTTAATGCTTTTATAAAAGTAAGCCTCGTTCCGTTCTCATCATGACGAATTTTATACACACGTCCGGAAAAAGGTTCTTCTGTTGGATAGTTTGTATATGTCAGTTCGTCTAACTGATCCAAAAACTCTCTAACTCCTATATCCTGTAGTGCAGAACCGACAGCGCAAGGATAAATACAATTGTCACGAATTAATTTCTTCATCGCCTCTAACCATAATGATTGTTCATAACCATATTCCATATAATGGTCAAATAATTGGTCATCTTGCTCTGCCAAATATTCAATAAGATCCTCACTCATTATACCTTTATTGAGAGAATCAGAAAGATTACATACATTTGCTCCTAGCTCACTCTGTATTTCATTAATTACCCGATTAACATCAGCACCGACACGATCAATTTTGTTAATGAAGAAAAAGGTAGGAATATGATGTTTTTGAAGCAGCTGCCAAACTGTCTCTGTATGTCCCTGTACCCCCTCAACAGAGCTGATAATAACTATTGCATAGTCCATTACTTGAATAGAGCGTTCCATTTCTGGAGAAAAATCAACGTGCCCAGGATTGTCAATTATATAATAAGTTGAATCTTTGTATGTAAAGCTTCCTTGGTCAGCAAAAATCGTAATACCTCTTTGCTTTTCCAGTTCATGACTATCTAGAAATGAATCTTTGTGGTCTACCCTTCCTCTTTGTCGAATACTGTTTGTATGAAACAGTATTTGCTCAGAAAAAGTAGTTTTCCCCGCATCCACATGCGCTAATATACCAATCGTTTTCTTCATGCTGCCTCCTAAAAATCCGTTCGTTATATAAAGAGAGTCTACGTAATCACAACAATACTATGGAAAAAAGCTTTTTTCTACACATAGTATATCAAAATTATAGATTGAGTTTTGAATACGTGTTTAAGTACCAGAATAAACGTTAAAATATTCCTAACAATAAATTCCTGCGTAGTTTTTGTTGTATTCTTCTTTTTGTAGTAGTAATTAAACAGCAGTTGTATTATTGTTTACAACTTTTATTAATAGACTAAGTGATCTGTCGAACTTCCAAAAAATCAAGTGGAATACAATCGGAAACCCAACGGTTTTGCTTGTAGGATACTTTCTAAATTAAGTTCCATTATTAAAAGCATAATTTTAATACCCTCAAATGTAAAAAATAGGTTAATATTATTATAATATTTATAGAAAGAAGATTTGATATGGATCGTACTATAAGCATAGAAATGTATAGTCTTTTAGTTAATATGCTTATGATTTTAGGAGTTTCTTCGTTGTTGCGAGTTTTATTCTTAGGTAGTGGTGTTGTTTGATTATTTTCTTTTTAAGTTTTTGGCTCTGTTATCGTTTGTTGTTAATTTTCGTAATTTTTGTTTGTGATTAGATTTGTTGATTATAACGGAGGGCGGCGACTCCTGTGGGATAAGCATGCAGGCCGATACACCGCAGGAGCTTTGCTTTTGTGGAGGATTGGCGCATGCCCCACGGAAAGCGTCCGCCCGCAGTGGAAATCAACAATAGCATTTAACAGAGCCATAAAATAAATTAAATATCTCGTTCTTTCAAGACTGATAGAGGCTTCTTCTCAACAAATTCTTTTGCCATATTGCATCATTTACTCCCTTAATTTATTTAATGCAGGCTTTTTTATTTTAGTAACAGATTGTTGCAAAACCCCTAATTTTTCTGCTAATTCAACGTCTTTCATATTATGAATGAATAAATAAGACTTTGCAGACAAATTAATAAAAACGATTAAAGATATATAATAAACAATGAAAATGGAAGTCTATTAAGGGAGGTGGAACTTTGAAAATAAGAAGATTATTCATTTTCTTTATCCTATTGATACTAATTAGCTATTTTATGTATGCAGAGAACAATTCGATTGTAATTACAAAAACTAAGATTGAATCCGAGAAAATCCCATCAAGTTTCGATGGTTTTAAAATAGTGCAATTATCCGATCTACATAATAAAAAATTCGGAAGTAATCAAGAAGTACTGATCAAAAAAGTACTCAAAACAGATCCAGATCTTATTGTTTTTACTGGGGATTTAATTGATTCAAGGAAATATGATGAAAAGCCGAGTTTGATTTTAATAGAAGAACTTGTTCAAATTGCACCCGTTTACTTTGTGACAGGGAACCACGAATGGAAGTCGGGTAAATATGAAGAATTGGAAGGAAAGCTAAAAGAGAGCGGCGCACAAATCTTACGTAACGAATCAGTAGAAATAACTCAAGAAAATGAAAAAATCAATATAATCGGGATTGATGATCCGACAATTGTAAACGACAGCTATGATGAAAAAGCTTCAACAGAAGCAGCAATCAATCAGTCCATTTACGGTCTTGAAAAAGGTGGATTTAATATTCTCTTATCACATAGACCGGAAATGTTTTCACTCTATAAACAATATAAATTTGACCTAGTTTTCTCTGGTCACGCTCATGGCGGACAAGTAAGACTTCCTTTTATTGGGGGATTAGTTGCTCCAAATCAAGGATTTTTCCCAAAGTTTACTTCTGGGACTCATACTTCAGAGAATACAACAATGATTGTAAATAGAGGCCTTGGAAATAGCATCATACCTTTGAGAATCTTTAATCGTCCAGAAATCGTTGTAGTAACATTAACATCAAGTTCCAATGGGGACTAGTATTCCGTTTAATAGAACTCGCATATCATGGTTAAAAACAACAATGAAGCACGCAGAACAAGGCTCCGTTAAAGTTATCAATCTACTTTCTCGGAGCTTTTTCAACTCTAACCACCTATTAGAATATATCCATTTCTCTTTTATCAATACATTGACCTCTTTCAATCTAACCTAAATTACCTTAATAATAAAATATTAATACTATTAAGATGGTAAAATTTTAATCTTTCATCCAATTTAATCTATTGTTATGATGTTACATGGGTATAAAATAATCGGAGGTATACACATTTATGAAGAAATTCATCATAGCTGGTACTGTTGCCGGTTCTTTGTTATTCGCAGGAAATGCACTTGCAGCGGAATACACAGTAAAATCTGGTGATTCATTGTGGAAAATTTCCAAAGCCAATAACGTAACAGTAGCAAATTTAAAATCCTGGAATAATTTAACGAGTGATGTAATCTATCCAGGTCAAGTACTTACTATTAACAGTACAACAAACAGTACAACAAGTAATAGTCGTAAAACATATGTCGTTGCAAAAGGAGACACTTTCTCCGGAATCGCAAAAAAACACAATATGACTATTTCAGCATTACAAGGATTAAATCCACAAATCGATAATATTAATCGAATTTACATTGGACAAACAATCTACGTTTCTAGTAATTCATCATCAACTACTCCAGGTTCTAGTTCTTCAAGTTCTAGTTCTTCTTGGGAAACAAAAGCAAATTCTATCATAACATCAGCTAAAAGTTATTTAGGTGCAAAATACTTATACGGTGCTTCAACTGACCGTACAGATGCTTTTGATTGCTCTAGCTTCACGCAAAGAGTATTTAGGGATAATGGAATTACACTACCAAGAAATTCAGTAGCCCAATCTAATGTTGGTACAAGCATTTCGCTTACAAATGTTCGTAAAGGTGATTTAATATTCTTTGATACAGATTATGATGGTGTAATTAATCACGTTGGTATCGCAATTGATAGCACAAACTTTATTCATTGCGGATCATCAACTGGCGTTGCAACAGCTACTCTAAACAGCTACTGGAAACCAAGAGTAGCTAAAGTTACACGTGTATTTTAATGAATAATATACCAATAAAAATTAAATATATTTAATTATATCTCAAAGAAAAAAGAGGGAAAGTCATGAAGTTAATCTTGACTTTCCCTCTTTTTTTACATTAATCACATAGTACTTTCACAACAGCTTTCTTAACAGCTTGTGGTTGATTAACACATACCCCTGGCATATGGGCATCTTGAGGCATAAATACTGCGAAACAACCTTCTTTCACAATTAAATGATCGCCCTCACCCTTCAAAAACATTACATCGTTCTCTTTGTTTTCCTCTATTACTTCTGTTTCTTCCTTGTTTGTATAAACCATTCTTTCTTCGCCTGAAATGACATATTGGATATCAGTATATGAATAATGAGACTCTAAACGGCATTCTTCAATAAACTTAGTATTATATTCTTGAATCATGACAAATACCTTGTCATTTTCGATTTCATACTTCCCTACTGGCAAAGCTTGCAAATCATTTTCTAATAAAAAATCAAAACCTTTCTTTAATCTTGGATGCACATCATTGTACAATGAGGCATTCGATAATCGATCAATAATCATTTATGTTCCCTCCGAATAAGTAATTGTCATTGAACAAGTGGATTAAATCGTAACATAGTCTATAATAACGTTTCAAGGACTTGTATACTAGTATTATCAAACAAGTCCTCAAGCTTATA
>Ga0233379_1000050_pt1 | contig 16294 bp, 16 predicted proteins | sample ElkDunMinimDraft_8_FD_180679 | JGI IMG/M metagenome (GOLD analysis project Ga0233379, IMG submission 180679) | Fecal eukaryotic communites from dung pellets of Tule Elk in California, USA - Elk Dung F1 | ecosystem: Host-associated > Mammals > Digestive system > Large intestine > Fecal | place...
TCTCGGGGCTGCCCTTACAGCGGCGGTTATTTATGCGTTAGCTTATAAACGGCATGAAGGGATATCACCTACTCGTTTGCTGTTAACAGGGGTGGCTGTAGCTGCTGGAATTAGTGCAGCAATGATTGTGTTAACATTACGACTGAATTCGGAAAACTATCAATTTGTTGCAACATGGCTAGCAGGCAGTATCTGGGGTTCCAATTGGACATTTGTTCTTGCTTTGTTGCCGTGGCTTTTGGTTTTGTTTCCATATGTTTATACAAAGGCCCAAGTGTTGAATGTAATGAATTTAGGAGATATGACAGCGTCCGGACTTGGTATTTCCATTGAAAAGGAACGTCGTCTTTTATTATTTGCTGCGGTGGGCTTGGCGGGAGCGAGTGTTTCTGTTAGTGGTGGAATCGGCTTTGTTGGTTTGATTTGTCCACATTTGGCTCGTCAATTAGTTGGAGCGCGTCATCAGTATTTATTGCCGACTTCGGCGTTTCTTGGTGGAGTGCTTGTTTTGATTGCAGATGCAATTGGTCGTTGGATTTTACAGCCTTCGGAGATTCCGACCGGTGTAGTGGTCGCGATAATAGGCGCACCGTACTTTTTGTATTTACTATCGCGTTCAAAAGCATAATTTTATAGAAAAAAATGAGGCTGCTAGGAGTGAGGACTTTCTAGCAGCTTTTTTTGTAAAGGCTGTTTGGCTAAAAATGTTGTTTTAGTCCAGAGAATTTTAGTTGATAAAAAGTTGGTTGAGCGGAAATTAAAAAAGAAGAAGCCTACACAGGTTTCTTCTTTTTTAATTTAATATAGATTTACTTTAATCCTGTCAACTCTAAATTCGCACCATAAATGTCGAAATAATTTTATCCATATCATTTTTATAAATTAACCTCACAGGTTACAAAGGCAACGGCTGTCGGGCGTGAAAAACACGTTCGGCAGTCTCTTCTTATTTTTATCATCAATAAAAATAGGCTATGTTCGTATAATTTGTTGCTGAAGATGACATACTGTTATAATCATTGAACCTATTATGACAGGAGAGATTTTTCGATGTGGCTAGATATGTATGAACAATTCTCAGACCTTACCAAAGATGAACAAATAAAGCTTTTCTTAGCGATGAAAGAAGACTTGTTTCCCGATTCTACAACTAATATTTCTAATAAGATTGTGGATATCCGAGAGAAACGTTTTTCTAATGGATTGGCTTGTGTTCATTGTGGAAGTATGTCTATTAAAAGAAATGGTACATATAAAGCTCGTCAGCGTTATCTTTGCAAGGATTGTGGCAAATCATTTAATGATATGACTGGTAGCCCTTTGTCTGGTACTAAATATCCTCATAAATGGCTTAAATATATTGAAATGATGGTGGATGGCTGTTCGTTAAGAGCTATCGCTAAAGAATTAAAAATTCACCTAAGTACCGCCTTTTATTGGAGGCACAAGGTATTATTTGCCTTGCGATCGCTTGGTCATCAGAAACTTTTAGGTATAGTTGAAAGTGATGAAACCTTTTTCCTAGAGAGCGATAAAGGTAAGAAGAATCTCACTCACCGAAAGCCTCGTAAAAGAGGAGGTTCTGCTTCTAAAAGAGGAATATCTAAAGAGCAAGTGTGTGTGGTTGTTGCTCACGATAGAAACGGTCAAATCCTTTCTGAAGTTGCTGGTAGAGGACGTATAACAGCAATTGAAATAGATACTGTACTAGGAGATTATTTAGCTGATTCTGTTTTACTTTGCACAGATACAGCGACTAACTACAAAAAGTTTACAGCTATGAAAGGAATAAGACACGAAGCTATTAATTCACGTAATAAGGAATATGTTCGGCAAAAAATTTACCACGTTCAACACGTTAATAGTTATCACCGACGACTAAAAGATTGGATGGAACGGTTTAACGGTGTAGCATCAAAATATCTAAATGGCTATTTGAAATGGCATCGCTTCTTAGAATTAAACAAAAAATTTTCCTCCAAAGAAAATACGAACGAAATGTTGTTGAACGCCTGCAAAAAAGCTAATTTTACAACTGTAATCGATATTAGAAATTTTAACTGATGTACTATTTACTAATAGGACTTTTTCACACTTGTAGGATTGTTTAATAAAGAAAATAGGAATTGATGAAACTTATGATAAAGTAAAAATACAGAATTAATAGTATATAAGGGAGGGATTAGTTTGTTAGAAACGTTCCATATACATATGACTTCATTCAAACAAGATAGACAAATTAGAGTATATTTACCTAAGAGTTATAATGAGGAAAAGAAAAAATATCCTGTCTGCACGATGGACAAAATGTGTTTAATGATAATGATGCAATCGGCGGTACATCATTAGAGCTTGAGAAGTTTTTAGATGAAAATGGATTAGAAGTTATTGTTGTCGGAATAGACCAAAATACCAATGACCGTATAAATGAATATTGTCCTTGGGTAAATGGGGAATACAGTAGAAAAATATTAGGACACGTTAGTACAACTGGTGGAAAAGGGAAAGAGTATGTTGACTTTATCGTGAATGAATTAAAGCCGTTTATAGACAAAAATTATCGTACATTAAAGGATAATACCGCAATGGCTAGCATTTCTTTAGGTGGGCTTATTACCATATACGCTATGTGTCGTTATCCTCAAGTATTCAAATATATAGCTGTATTATCTTCTGCTTTTTACCGTAACCAAGAGGAAATTGAAAAGTTGACAAAGGAAGCTGATATTTCTTTAGTTAAAATGATTTACCTAGACAGCGGAGATAAGGAATCTGGAAATGAAGAAATCACAAATAAGGAATTCTTAGGTTCAAATAAAATTATTTATGATATTTTAAAAGAAAAAGTAACAAGTACAGAGTTTGAAATTATTACTGATGCTGAACATAACTATACATTTTTTAGAGAAAGAGTACCTAAGATTTTTTCTTTTTTAAACAATTAAAGTTATTTTGTGAAACCTTACTCTTAAACTATCCGTTGCTTCGGCATAAAAATATAAACAAAAGAGGACCAGAAATCGGTCTTCTTTTATTTAATACAGAAGCAACAATCTTTTAGAACATAGCCTAAAAATAAGACACCAAGCTATTTTTCAGTTTATATCAAAACATTATGTACAGAAATAATAAAATACTATCTATCTTATTCAGGTAACCTCAAGTAAATAGGTACATTCAAGAAGACACTGCTTTTTCTTCGGGAGAATGATAGCTTCTCTCGGTGTTACCGTGAGGACAACCGAATGCCATATCCGAAACCATGCCGGAATAGATTAGACCTATTTCAAGTACGGTCTTTTATTTTAATTGTGACTGCTATAGCTTATTCATCAACGTTTTTCAGCTTTATGAAGCTGATTCATCAGCCAAAAGGTGAGGAACAAGCTATAAAAATAGAGCTTTATTGATCTTTCTTATATGTTTTTTAGATTTGCCGTTTGATCAGTTAGCAACACACTATCCCCCATTTCATTAAGTAGGAAATTAGTGAAGTCGGGTCCAATTAGTAATTTGTTTCCACTTCACTTTTTATAAAGTCTTCAATCTTACTTTCTTTTTGATCTCCAATGATTCTATCTACCTCTTTGCCATCTTTATATGAAACTAATGTAGGAGTGGAATTAATATTATATTTAGTTCGTCCCTCATCAAACTCTAAAAGATTATATTGATTGAGAATTATGTTTAAATCATCAGTAATTTTATTTATTTTTGGTGTAGCACTTAAACAATGTTGACACAAAGGACTATAAAAATAAACTATAAATGATTCTTTATTGGCAATTTTTTCAGATAATTTTTCAGGTGTAATTATATTTTGTTAATTTTCATCATCTAAATGTTCTATAGTAGCTGGATGCAGTTCATCTTTTCCGTAGATATTATCTACGGATTTTGAAGAGTTAGCTACATTATTTTTAACCATTAATGCAACAAAAAATAAAATGAAAATACTAAGAGATATAAATATTTTCTTCATTGAATTGCTCCTTTTAAATTATTACTTAATATTAATGTGGTGGTGTAAGAAGATTGAAAATTACAACGATACAATTCTAAGAAGTAAAATCTTTAATTTAACAACGACTGAGTATTTTAAGATATATATGAGAAATTTGAAACTCTCGAGTTAATATTGTGAATTTTAAAGAGACTGACTAAGAAAATTTTTCCTAAAATTAAACACTTTTTGATTTTTTTGTATATTTTATTGAAATATATATGGCAATCAACTATAATCAGTATATGGATAAAAATGATAATTGGATTAAACAATTAAGAAAAGGTATTTTTGAATTGGCCATCTTACTAATTTTAAGTAAACAAGATTTTTACGGATATGATTTAACTAATAAATTAAATACAATTCCCTTCTTTACAATGGCAAATGGATCTATTTATCCGATACTTAAAAAGCTAGAGAATAACGGCTACATTTCCTCATATTGGGGAAGTACTGAAATAATTCCACGTCGCAAGTATTACAAAATAACAAGAAAAGGAGAAGAAGTGTTAAAGCAACGTCTTGAAATTCACAGTAATTTACATGAAAGTCTGAATATATTAAAAAAAGGATGTGAGGATAATGATAGCTAGTTTTAATCAGGAAATTCCTTTTGAAATTAAAGATTTCATGAGCAAGTTATCTTTAGAATTGAACGATATACCCAAAATCGAAAGGGATCAACATTTATTAGAAATACAAAGTCATTTAATAGCAATTATGAATGAGAAAATTAATGAAGGAATTAAAAAAAATCAAGCTATAAAGGAAACTATAAATGAGTTCGTTAATATCAAAGATTTAGCTGAACAAATTAAAAATACTTATAAAGAAAAAGAAAAGGAAACCTATGGACAGGATATACTTTTTAAATTTTTTTTAGGGCTACCTTATATTGGTCTAGGACAATTAGCTCTCTCTATCTATAATGGCGAAATTTTCCCTCCTACCTCAATAAGTGGTTTAACTTTTATAATAATTCCAACGATAACTTTGTTTTTTTGGAATTTTAATGTATCAGGAAAAAGATTAGATTTTCTTAAAACTAATGGTTTGTATTTAATTACAATTGGAATGCCAGTAGGAGCTTTTGCTTTTATTTATAAAAGCATACAGATAGAAAGTTTAAACTTTACTTCCTTAATAACATTCGCTATATATATACTAATAGTATTGGTTTTATATTTATTAAATAAAACGTTATTTAATCATAAAAAGAACAGTTACTTCTAAATTAAATGTAAAGACATGACGTTAACAGCAGCATCATGTCTTTACAAATCTAATAAAATTTATTTTAGCATGCAGTTGCACCAGTTAATGAACTACATAAAAGTGTACATCCTATATATCCGCCCGGAACAGCAATTAATGCTAAACATCCTACTGAACAAGATCCACCCATTGCTAGGTTACATATTACTTTCCACCAATAACTACCTTTTTTGATGGCATAAGGTTGAAAACCTTCATTAAAATCACTAGTGCTTTCCACTAATTCACCTTCAACGACTACATTTTGTAAAAGCTTTTCACCAGTATTAGCATCATACTCAGTTAAAACAATAGTACTAGCATTTTCTCTTTCTTTAATTGTTGTGATTGAAAATACCTCGTTCGTTTTAGCATCAATTAACGCTAGAATTCCAGTATGCTCTGTTTTATCATTAACTTTAGATTGTAAAATGATCACATTGTTATCAAAATCTGTTTCCATTTTATATTCTTCAACAACAGTTTCTTTATCTAATTTTTTAGACCCTGATAATTCATTATATACTGCGTTTTTTTCTACAGCCTTAATGTATTTCTTACTTTCGCCTTTAGTTAATACTTTTTTAATATCTGTAGCTTCTTGAGTTTGAGCGTTGACTGTATTAAATGATGGACCTATGCTTAGTAAAATGATTGAAAGCGCAATGAAAAATTTCAAAATTAGACTTGGTTTCAAACTTTGTTTAATAGTTTCCATAATAATCCTCCAAAAAGATATTTTTATTTGCTAACCTATTTGTTCTCCTCTCCATCCTTACATCATAAACTTGCCTCCCTTACTAATCATTAAGTTCTGTTATAATTAAATATCGATTTTAAGCAAGTTTAATTATGAGGAAATCCAATCAAAAGGGTTGCGAAAATAGCAAAATAGCTTGATGAGAATAAATAGTAGGTTTGCCATTTGTTTAGCTTGAGAACGACAGATTAGAATCAAAAATCAATTCAATTTAACAGCACCTATAATAAATAATACCATTTAACTAGATATGAAAGGTAAAAATTGGAAAATACAAGTTTTTTTTTTTTTTCAGTTAAATGGTGGTATTTAAAATTAAATATTGTATTTCATGATTAATCTTGACAATTAAAATTAACATATTTACCAGAAAGAAAATTATCTTTCCAGTCCTTTCACTCTATTGATTGATCTTTTTTTAGTATTACTTTTTAATACACAATAACTACAAATAAAGATGATTAAAAATGCATTTAACGCAAGAAAAGGTATTGTAATAAAACCACCCCAATTTATATATTCTCCCGTACAAGGAATATCTCCACAATCTATTGACTTGTCAGCAAAAAAAGATATCTTTTGAATAGCGTAGTGATAAGCTGAAATAATTATTCCTATACTTGAAAGAACTAGAGTGTATAAACTGATTTTAAAATCTTTTTTTATAATTGAAATTCCTAATATAATTACAAGAGGATACATAATAATTCTTTGATACCAACATAATGTGCATGGCGGGAATTGTTTGATCTCTGAAAAATACAAACTGCCAAAAACAGCAATAACTGAAACTAGCCAATTAATAAACATAATATTTTCTTTTCTCTTACTCCTCAACAGAATACACCACTTTCTGGTTTATTTTATAGATATTGTAATTTCTTTCTATAAAAAAAGTCTACATTCATTTCTATGAGAGAAACATCCTTTCTGCTTTTTAAACTAAAATTCAATATTTTATTTGATCAGAGAATCAACATAAACATATCCCCTTTTTTAAAAAGGAGAAGAAAATCCTTACTATTTAAGAAATTAATGATGAATGACAAAAGTTCTTCTGATACATCTAATTGATAGTTAGCAATAAATTCACTTGAAGTATCTATAAATATTTAGGAATTTTTTCTTTGCACTTGAGGTCACTCAAGATTATTTTAATAATAAAATTTAAAAGAGCTTTTTAGCTCTTTTTTTATTTTTACAAAGCTTTTCTATTCAGACTATTAAAAATAAACTAGAATTAAAGTAAGAACGAATCATAGAACGGATAGGAAGGGGGCGATTGATATAGAAACGTTTGAAAAAGCATATACACCAAAGGAAATAAGTTTGACTCTTAATATTGGTACAAGTACCTTGCGGAAATGTTGTCTGTCACTAGAGGATAACGGATATACATTTATCCGAACGGATACTCAAAGGCGCTTGTTTGTCGATCGTGATATAGTCGCTCTACGATACTATCAAAAACTAGTACAAAGTGAAAATTTCTCACTGGAAACGCTGCAAAAGTAATAGCAGCAAAGTATAATGGCGATGCGTTTGAAACAATAACGGGTATCGTTCCCCAACAAAAGATAATCAAATGCGTGATTTTGAGCGTTCTAGCGAATGATTCAGGAGTTATTAGATAAAGCAGAAAAACAAGAACAGTTTAATGAAGAACTAATGCACTTTAATCATGAATTATTGGACCGTCTTGACGAACAACAAAAGTATATAGATAACCGCTTAAAAGAACGTGATAGAGTATTAATGGAATCATTAAAACACTCACTGGAAACAAAAGAGAAGAAGAAACATTGGTAAGCTTGTTGTAAGAAAATATGAGATAGTGAGACCAACTAGCAATTTAGGCCTGTATCGCTTCACTACACGCACTGCAAGAGAAGTGTTCATCGTAGCGGAAATCAATCTAAAATCACTCCGGTAATTAAGTAAAACATCAAAAAAGTCAGAAAGGCTAAACACCATTCTGACTTTTGTTTTTCGATTATTTTGTTAGGCTTTCTACTACATCATCAATGATTTGACTGTTGGCAATTGGACCTGAGTATAACCAGCTTGAAGATGCTTCAAATTCATAGATGTTACCCTTTTGCACAGCAGGGATGTTTTTCCACGTTGTTTCTTGTAGCATTTCTGAACCTGTTCCTTTATCGCTGTTCACAAGGAAAATATGATCTGCATCCAGTTCAGCAAGGCTTTCTAATGAAATAGATGACCAGTCACTAGTTGCTGTTTCAGAGATTTCCTTCACAACATTCGGCTCAGCTATACCTAAGTCGTTATAAATTACAGTACCGCTAGAAGCATTGTCACTAACGATATAGAATTGATTGCCCACTAGCCAAATAACTGCTGCTGATTCGTCTTCAATCGCAGCATGAATTTCTTCTTTTGCATCAGCTGCTTTTTTATCATAATCCGCTAAAACTTGTTTTGCTTTGTCTGTTTTTCCTAAAATTTCACCGATTTTCAGTAGTTCTTCACGCCAATTAGCAGTCGTTTCTCCGTTTAAAACATATGTTGGGGCAATTTTTGCATATTGATCGTATTTTCCTTCTACTAATGATGAAGATTCAACAATTACTAAATCTGGTGAAAAGCTTGTTACCTCTTCGAATGGAAGGTCATGTGAAATCGTTGGTACATCTTTTAAATAGCCTGCTAAATAATCTTGGATACCATTTGCAACAGACCATTGTGCTACAGGAGTTACACCAAGAGCTAATAGTGGGTCTTCAGAGTAGGAAGCAATAATTCTCTCTGGATTTGAAGGTATTGTCACTTTATTACCTATAGCATCTGTTAATACACGTTCAGTTGTTTCTGTATTATTTTTTGAATCAGAAGTTTTGTCATTTGAATTCCCGCATGCTACAAGACCTAATGCTAGTACGAATGAGAGAACTAATAAACTTGCTTTTTTCCATTTGAACATTTATCAATCATCCTTATCTAAGTTGTTTTAGAGACTTTAGCTTAATACTGTAGTCAAACAAAAAATGAATGCCTGAACAATTGTCAACAGTATATATAACTTTGCCCTATTTCAATTACTTTATTATGTACAACTAAATGATAACAATTTTCATTATCAATAACAATTGAAAGTTTTGGTAAATATAACAGTGTTTTATGGTCTTTCGATTCGTCTTTAGAATTCGAATTTGCTTTATATTTTCAAATAATATTGGAGAGAGGGACTAGGACTCCTGCGAGAGAGAAGCGGCCGAGATACCACAGAAGTGCAAATGACGAAGAGGGGCATTGGCTTCGGCTTGAGTGGAAAGTGCCGTCCGCTAATATAGTTTGTTTTTAAGTTCTATAGAAAGAAAACGTGTCGATTTAGTTGATTGGAGCTTAAGGTGCGAGACTCCTGCGGGTGGAGCGGGACAGGTGAAGTCCCCATGCTTTGTGCCGAGGAGGCTCCCTTGCGCACCCCATGGGAATGGATCATTCTACAGCGAATATCACTCTATAATCAATACTTGTATAGGTATAAAAGTATAGGAAAACACTATTATTTATGGATTGTATAACTTTTTCAATTTTAAGGCAATTTTATATAAATGATGGAAAATACGTCTTTATTGCATTTTTTTTTGTTACAATAATTTTTATAGTTTGAAAAATATATGATGATTGAATAGAGGAGGGTATCTTACGTTTACTAACAGGAATAATTATATATGCTTATTTTTTACCATTCTTAATACATCGAATAGAAGTATGTTAAATCGTTATATTAAAAATAGAGATTCTGATTTACTCTGATTTAGGAAGGAGCGATGATTGTGGAATTTTACCGCAGCAAAGCAGATGAAGTATTAAAAGAAGTTCATAGTAATGTGAATGGTCTTTCTACTGCTGAAGCAAAAAGAAGACTAGAAAAAGACGGATATAATGAGCTGAAAGGAAAAGACAAAGTTCCGACCTGGAAGCTGTTTTTAGAAAATTTTAAGGACCCAATGGTTATCGTATTGTTGATTGCGGCTATTGTACAAGTAGTACTTGGCGAAATCATGGAGTCATTAATCATATTTATTGTATTAATCATTAATTCCATTATTAGTGTTGTTCAAACGAGAAAGGCAGAAAGTTCATTGGATGCCTTGAGACAAATGTCAGCTCCTGAAGCAAAAGTCATTCGGGATGGTTCGAAACAAACGGTTCCCGCAAGAGAGCTTGTAAAAGGAGACATTGTTCTTCTTGAAGCTGGTGATAGTATTCCAGCAGACGGACGCTTATTGGAATCAGGTAGCTTGAAGGTAGATGAAGGCATGTTGACGGGAGAATCGGAATCTGTCGAAAAGCATGTAGAAGTCATTGACCATGAAGCACCACTTGGAGATCGTCGCAATATGGTATTCAGTGGAGCGATGGCCGTTTATGGTCGAGGTACGATGGTAGTGACCGGAATTGGAAAGGAAACAGAAATCGGTAAAATTGCCGACTTACTTGAAAGTGCTGAGGCAAAACAGACACCTTTGCAGCGTAAACTTGAAGTGTTTAGTAAAAAGCTTGGTATTGCGATTTTGCTTTTATGTATCTTAATTTTTGGTATTGAAGTGGGACGAGCTTGGTTTTTAAATGGTGCCACAGATATGGGAGAAGTTACATTAGATGCCTTAATGTTTGCAGTTGCAGTAGCGGTTGCTGCTATTCCTGAGGCGTTATCTTCCATTGTGACGATCGTTTTAGCTGTAGGGACTAGCAAAATGGCAAAGCAACATGCGATTATTCGTAAGCTGCCAGCCGTAGAAACATTAGGTTCGACAAGTGTAATTTGTACAGATAAAACAGGTACACTAACGCAAAATAAAATGACGGTTGTAGATTATTATTTGCCTAGTGGAACAAAGGAATTTTTCCCTGATAATCCAGATATTTGGTCAGAGGGAGAAAGAGCGCTAATTCATGTTGCTGTATTATGTAATGATTCTCACATTAACGATGAAGGGAAGGAACTTGGTGATCCAACAGAGGTTGCCTTAATTGCATTCAGTAATAATAAAAATAAAAATTATAATGAAATTCGCGATAGCTTTCCAAGAGAAACAGAAATTCCATTTGATTCTGACCGTAAGCGAATGTCCACTGTACATATATTCAATGGAAAAAGAACAATGCTCGTTAAAGGCGGACCGGATGTCATGCTGGACCGATGCAGTCATGTATTTATGGAGAATGAGGTTGTACCATTAACAGCAAAATTATTAGAAAAAATCTGGGAAGCAAATGAAGAGTTTTCAGATCGTGCATTGCGTGTACTTGCATATGCTTATAAAAACATTCCGAATGATCAATTGGATATTGGAGTAGAGGATGAGAAGGATCTTGTATTGGTCGGGCTGACAGCGATGATTGATCCTCCGCGTGAAGCAGTTTATGGTTCAATTGAGGAATCAAAAAAGGCTGGAATTCGTACGGTTATGATTACGGGTGACCATAAAACGACAGCACAAGCAATAGGACGAGATATCGGATTAATGGAGAAGGATGATATTGCTGTAACAGGGCAAGAGCTAGATGCTATGTCAGAAGCGGAGCTTGATCAAAAACTGGAACATATTTCAGTCTATGCTCGTGTTTCTCCAGAAAATAAAATCCGCATTGTACGAGCTTGGCAGAAAAAAGGAAAGGTTACTGCGATGACGGGCGATGGTGTGAACGATGCACCAGCCTTAAAGCAAGCAGATATTGGTGTCGCAATGGGAAGCGGAACAGATGTAGCTAAGGATGCTTCAGCGATGATTTTAACCGATGATAACTTCGTGTCGATTGTTAATGCTGTAGCAGTTGGGCGAACTGTTTTCGATAATATTAAGAAGGCAATTGCTTATTTATTTGCAGGAAACCTTGGTTCGATTATTGCGATTATATTTGCCTTATTGTTTAATTGGGTCAATCCATTTACAGCTTTACAATTATTGTTCATTAACTTAGTAAATGACTCATTACCTGCATTGGCACTTGGTATGGAAAAAGCTGAGCCAGATACGATGAAACGCCGACCTAGAGATGTTAATGAAGGAATATTTGCCGGTGGAACGATGTCTGTCGTTATGACTCGAGGTCTCATTATAGGTGTAGCGGTTATTATTTCGCAATACATCGGTTTGCAACAATCTGCTGAAATTAGCGTTGCGATGGCGTTCACGACATTAATTTTAGCTAGAACATTACAAACGTTCGTTGCACGATCTAATACACAATTAGCATTTCAAATTGGATTCTTCTCCAATAAATATGTGATTGGTGCTGTAGCTTTCTGCTTAGTTTTATATGTTATTACGGTATTACCAGGGGTTCGCGGCATTTTCTCTATTCCTGACACATTTGGTTTCAATGAATGGTTAGTTGCTGCAGGATTAGCTTTAGGCGCAACGTTATTGATGGAACTAATGAAACTTATCGTTCAATTAACTGGTAAGAAGCATATGGGCGAAAATGAGTAATGGTTTTATGAGTAGTGGTGCCTGGGAAATGAGCGCAGGCGAGTAGGAAATGAGCGTTGGCGCGGTAGGAATGAGCGCAGGCGCTGGTAGAATGAGCGTTGGCGCAGTGGAAATGAGCGCAGGTGTGGTAGGAATGAGCGCAGGCGCAGTGGAAATGAGCGCAGGAGCTGGTAGAATGAGCGTTGACGCGGTGGAAATGAGCGTTGGTGCCGGTAGAATGAGCGCTGACACGGTAAGAATGAGAGCGCCCATCTAGACTAAATGAAAAAGGCAAGAATGTTGTGAGATTAAGATCAACATTCTTGCCTTTTTCTATTTATTTTGTCTTGCTTCGGTCATTTGTTTCCAGACGGATCCTTGAGCTTCTTCGCCGTTTTCGATTCGGTCGATGGCCATTTTGATTTGTAGGGCAACTTCGAACTCAGGGTCGTTTTCTGCTTGTTTAAGAGCTGGGAGTACGGATTCATCGCCTAGCTCGTATAGGAACATCGCAGCACGCCAGCGAACGAGCTTACTTTTGTCTTGAAGGGCAAGAGTCATTTCGTTCATTGCTTCTGGGAAGCCTAAGTCAGATAAACAATCGCCTGCGGTTCTACGCACGGATGGGTTTTTATCATGAAGGCTGGTATAAAGACCGTTCAATACACGAGTGTCTTCAATCATCCCTAAGTAAACGACAGCTAATCGACGAATTGAAACTTTTTCATCTTGCAATGCTTTTTCTAACAACGGGATATCTTCAATTGTTGGATCTTCCATTTGCTCTAATGCTGCATAACGTTTTTCCCACTCATCTGCTTCGAGCAATTCCGGTGTTAACTTGATTTTCGGTCTTCTCTCTACCATTTTCTTATCTTTTGTTTCTGCTTGAGCAGCTTTTACTAACTCATCTAGACGATCTGGTTGATAAGTAGCAATAATTTCGTCAGCAACTTCTGTACCAATTGTATCTAAATCGCCATAACGGTACCCGTAATCCGCCCATTTTCGTAAGACGACGACATTGTCATCCGACTTTTGTGCAGAAGCTACTGCTTTTGTAAAATAATCTGGCAAACCAAAGCGTTTTTCACTATTACCATCATTCAATTTGATTTGCATAGGTATACCTTTGAATTGTTGGATTTGAACAGATACTTCACCGAATGAATCAAGTATTTTGTTGCTTGCTTTTTCTCCATCTGTTTCATCCCCAAATGTTTGTCGAACTTTAATTAAAAGATCCTTCCAATCAAACTTGGCATTACGTTCAACAGCTAAAAAGTCGGCAACATGATACACGCCTTTTATACCATCAATTAAAAGTAGCTCTTTTATAAGACGAGGAGCATGTTCGGCTTGTTCTTTTTTATAATTATTGCTTTCACCAGAAGGCAGTTCTTCCATTAAAATGATTTTCATTGTATTTGGACTTGGTGTAGGTTCTATTGATTTGATCTTCACTCATTCCACCCCTTGTTCTTCAATGTAAGTGGCATTGTCTCTTCATAGCCAATATTTAACTTTATCTTAACGAATATCAAATGCATTTAGCAAATAGTGTGCTTTTTCAAGCTAATGAAAATGTACAGATTTACTTAGCGTTTCTAAATTGACAGTCAAAAATGAAAATGTTACCATTGTCTCGGATTCGAAATAATTAATTACATTTGAAGAAGTAATAGACGAGTGTTTAAAAGGGGACACGGATATGAGCAAGCAAACAAAGGGTATTCATCATATTTCGGCTATTGTTGGTGACCCACAGGAAAATGTTGATTTTTATGCTGGTGTGTTAGGTTTGCGCCTTGTGAAAAAAACAGTCAATTTTGATGACCCCAAAACATATCATTTGTATTTTGGTAATGATGGAGGGAATCCAGGTACAATTATTACGTTCTTCCCTTGGCCTAATGCCTATCAAGGTGTTATTGGCGGTGGACAGGTAGGGGTGACAACATATGTCGTACCAGTTGGTGCTTTTTCTTTTTGGGAAGAAAGATTAACACAATTTCAAATTGAATATACGATTACCGAGCGTTTTGAAGAGCGGTATTTGACTTTTGCTGACACGCACGGACTACTATTGGAAATCGTCGAAAGAGAAGAAGGCGAAAGTAATACTTGGTCATTCAATGGCGTAACGCCTGAAGTGGCAATAAAGGGTTTCGGCGGAGCGATTTTATTGTCGGGTAGACCGGAGCAAACTGCTAAGTTGTTGCAAGAAACAATGGGACTAGAGAAAGTAGGGCAAGATGGAGATATCATTCGCTTTAAAGCATTAGGAGAAATCGGTAATATCATTGATTTAAAGGAAACGGCAGTCAAAATTGGACAGATGGGTGTTGGGACTGTTCATCATATTGCATGGCGAGCTCAAGACGATAAAGAACAATTGGAATGGAAGCGACTTATAGGAATGGAAGGATACGGTGTCACGCCTGTACAGGATAGAAATTATTTTAATGCGATTTATTTTAGAGAGCATGGAGGGATTTTTTTTGAGATTGCAACCGACCCTCCTGGGTTTCTTCGTGATGAATCAAAGGAAACGCTAGGTCTGGGCCTAATGTTGCCTTTGAGATATGAACAGTACCGTGAGCAGCTCGAACGGAAACTTCCTCAATTTCAAATACGGGAGCTAGAATAGTAGCAGATTGATTTTTTTCGAAAAAGGGTAAAGGGGTAGTATGATGAAGCATATATTTAAAAAAGGGACAAACGATAATAAACCAACATTATTGTTATTGCACGGCACCGGTGGAAATGAGCATGACTTATTACCACTTGCAGACCTAGTAGATGGTGAGGCAGCTGTACTTAGCGTTCGTGGTGAAGTTCTCGAAAATGGGATGCCTCGTTTCTTTCGTCGGTTGGCAGAAGGAATTTTTGATGAAGAGGATTTAATTTACCGAACAGAGCAATTACAAGACTTTTTGGATGAAGCGGCACAACAGTATGAGTTTGATCGGTCTAACGTTATAGCAATCGGATATTCAAACGGAGCAAATATTGCTGCAAGCTTATTATTCCATAATGAAAATTCACTGAAAGGTGCCATTTTGCATCACCCAATGGTTCCTAGAAGAGGGATTGAATTACCGACATTGCATAATACGAAAGTATTTATAGCGGCAGGTAAAAACGATCCAATTTGCACTAAGGATGAATCACTAGAATTAGAATCAACATTGCAAGCAGCTGGAGCCGATGTACAAACACATTGGGAAAGTTTCGGTCATTCTCTAACAAGATCGGAAGTGGAAGCTGCAGCAATTTGGTATAAAAATAATTTTTAACTTAAAAAAGGGGTAAATAAGATGAAAAAAGTATTTGCATTAACAAGAGGACAATTAATTGATTTCGTAGCTGGATTAGATGAAAAAATAGTAGATGTTCAACTGAAGGGGCTTAATAACACAATTCATTGGCATATTGGCCATGTACTAGTTGTAGCAGAAAGTTTTCTGTTTGGATTTCCGAAGCAGTCACAAAACATTCCAGCAAACTATCATGTGCTATTTGGCTATGGATCGAAACCTTCTGACTGGACAGGTGACATTCCTTCCGTTGAAACCTTACTATCACAGTTGAAGGAGCAACAAGCACGTATTAATGAAATTCCAGAACATTGTTTTGGGGCAAAGCTACCATTTGCGTTTCCGATCGGACAATTAGAAACATTAGGTGAAGTATATGAACTGATGGTAATGCATGAGGGTACGCATTTAGGTGAAATGAAAGTGATGAAAAAAATAATCGAAGCGTAGTATAGTGAGTTTAGTTGAAAACGTCGAGAGAATTGTCTCTGACGTTTTTTCTTTTTGTATG
>Ga0233379_1000051_pt1 | contig 16147 bp, 22 predicted proteins | sample ElkDunMinimDraft_8_FD_180679 | JGI IMG/M metagenome (GOLD analysis project Ga0233379, IMG submission 180679) | Fecal eukaryotic communites from dung pellets of Tule Elk in California, USA - Elk Dung F1 | ecosystem: Host-associated > Mammals > Digestive system > Large intestine > Fecal | place...
AGTTGTTGAATACAGAACAGAACGGGCAAGAACTATATCGTCATATTTTTAAAAGCTTAGATGTTGAATCATCGCAGCGTTCAGAGGAAGCAGAGCGCAAATATAGCTTAATAAGCACTCTTCGCACGACAGGCTATGATTTAAGCAAGTTAGAGCGAAAAGACGGCAAGTTTTTAACACCGGATGGTCAGGATGTATTCGAGCTGTATTTAAATAAAATGCGTGCGAATCCGTACGAAAAAAATTATGTTATGGCAGCGGCTTCGCATTACGGACCAACGTATTATGAGCTGGCGAAAAATGGCTTTGACGCTTTACCAGACCTGACCTTATCAATACACTATGCAGATGGCAAACTACAAGACGTCGGGCAAAAATACAATTATAGTGAAACAAGTTGGTTAACAGCACTTAAAAATAGCATGGGGTGAGCGAATTGAAAATTGGATACACGACTTTTCCGCAACCAATCGTCCTGAAGCGAGAGAAAAACGAAAAAACACCCGTCGCAGAGGGGAATGCCCTTCAACAAATGGCAACGTCCAAGCAAGCATTGAAGGAAACGGTACAACGGCAGCTTTCGGAAATGCAGGAGGCTCGCACCGATATGGGCGAAGATGACCCGAAAGCCCAGCGTTATATCGAAAAATTCAAAAGCGGCAAAAAGCTGACACCAGAGGAAATGACCTACGTGCGTAAACATGCACCAGGGATCGTCAATTACATCGACCGCATTATGCGTGAACGCGAAATGATTGAATTCAGTATGAAGATGGCACCAACGAAAACAGACGTACAAATGGTGGCGTTCCGTGCAGCGAAGCAAATCGAAAAGCATCAAATTCCGGAAGAACGTGAAATTCGTGCCAAGCATTTAGTCGACGCGAAGCACGAGTATGAGCAAACGGATGAATACAAGGAAAAACCGAACAGCCCATTAGACAAACAAGAAAAGCCGGTAAAAGTTCGCGTCAAACGAAGTGAAAAAGAAACGCTCGAGCTCGCTAAAGTTGCGTATGAGCAAGTGAAACCGGAGAAGAAAGAGAACACCATTCAATATGAACAATAAGAAGCGATTAAAATAACCAACTGCCTCTATGAATGGCATTGGTTATTTTTATATAGATTTGTGCAGTTGTAACGAACCTTCCCAAACCGATGTTTGGTAACTATTGCATAAAAGGCTTTTATTCCACAATATGGCCCGTTTGTTGATTAAAATCTATAGACGATTCTTCAATTAACCTGCTCCGTTAGCTGCATAGCAAAAAAGAGCTGATCACACAGCCCTTGATATTGGAGTAAAGTCCCAGTTTGTTTAAGTACAATCATTCACATACTAAAGGGATCGTCAGTCGACTTGTTGAATTAACCTTTGATTTGATTCCAGTCTCTTTTTAACAAAGAAAAAGAGTAGTGGTCATAATACTTACCTCTAAATAAATGCTTATCTCTGTAAACCCCTTCATTCTTAAACCCTAGCTTTTCTAATAATTTTATAGAATTGACATTTTCCAAAGCTACAAATGCGTTAATTCTATTCAGTGCCATATTATTAAAGCCACTTTCAATAGCACTTATCAATCCCTCTTTCATATATCCCTGTCCCCAATATTCGTGCCATAAATCATAGCCGATCTCCGCTATATTGTTCGTTCTATCCCAACAATGAAATCCACACGTTCCAAGTTGTTGATTATTACTTTTCTCGACTAATATCCATCGATTAAATCCTTTTTCTTCAGGATTTGAATTCCATTCAACAAATTCTGTAGCTTCATTTCTAGTCGTAAACAGTTCTTCATCATATAAAAATTCACATACTTTTTCGTTGCTGAAGAGTCGATAAATAAAGTCAATATCTTCATTTCCCACATTCCGTAAAATCAATCTATCAGTTTCTAAATTAGGGAATTTTTTATGTGCAGTCAATTTAAGCACTCCTTTTGATAGCTAAATAGGATCATTTATTCTTTGATAACAACGTTTACCTTTACTATTTCGACAGCCTTTTAACTATACCTTCTACTTCAACTAAACTGCGCCGATAGCTGCATAACAAAAAAGAGCTGATCACAGCCCTTGATATTGAAGTAAAGCCCAAGTTAGTGAAAATTACTCCAGATGCATGACAATCTCAAGACCTGTTAGTTTGTCACTAATGGTATTTGATACAACGGACAAATATAGCATGGAAGTATTAAGTTCCTTACCATTTGCACCTTGTCCTACATGGATTACCTATCAAAAAAAGTAAAATAGAATGTTTGTTTTTCAACAAATAGGGACGATTGCGAAATGATAGCAGTCGTTTTTTTGCTATTGAGGCAGAATTGTTCAAGAAAGAATTGGATAAAAATTTAGAAAATACTTGAAGCTTACGTAACGTCAATTGGTATAATTTTGGTAAATGATGGGAGATGATAAAATAAATGATTGCTAATCAGGGTCAACGCATCATAAAGCGTCTGATAGAAAAGAGTAAAGAAGAATATCAAGATAACGAATTATTTCTAGAGAAAATATGGGAAATACGAAAATCCCCATCACTTTCAAATCAAGTAGGGTTTTATCCATTAGACGAGATTTTTTTAGACTTTATTGAACAATCCTATAATATTTATGAAGCAAGGGAGCTGAGGGAAAATCGTGAGTACTGAAATATTATTATATATTGGTATATTGGCACTACTAGATATGTTTAGCCCAGCTATAATTGGAGTAACGGTGTACGTGTTACTTACTGGGAAAGAAAAACAAACCAAATTAATTATAGCTTATTTAACAACTGTTATCGTCTTTTATTTTTGCACAGGTGTGTTTTTAATGCTTGGTTTAGATATGGTATTTAGCCCTATTGCTGATGCATTAAGTAGTAATACTGCAAAAGTTTTTATGACTATTATTGGTGCTATTCTGTTTATTGGAAGTTGGTTTGTACCAAAGAAAAAAGTAGTCGAATCGCCTAAGCCAAAGGAGTTTAAAGTAAATGCAATGATAGCATTGGGAATAACCACTTCTCTTTTAGAAGTGGCGACTGCGATACCCTATTTCGCTTCAATTGGTCTTATGATTAGCAACAAGTTTACTTTTAACGAATGGTTACCTATTTTAATAGGATACAATGTAATGATGGTTGTTCCTGCTCTTGTATTACTTCTATTTCATATATTATTCCGTAGATTTATGTTGAAACCATTAAGAAATTTGCAAGCATTATTTCAAAAGAATACAAGTTCTGCTCTATCTTGGATAATGTTCTTCGTTGGACTTATTATGCTAGCTAATGGTGGTAATATCGGTTAATTCACAAAAATATTTACAGATTATTGTACAATTAACATACATATAGATAAATTTGTAAAAGTATACACTTAAGCTAACAGAGGCGATTGCGAAATAAAAGCAGTTGCTTTTTTGTTATCGTGGAAATTCGTTGAGTCACAATTGAATCATTAGCTATTCAATACACTTATAATATAGAGAAAAAAGTAGGTGTGGTAACAATTGTTTTCTTGGAGGATAACGAAATATAACCCTAGAAATAGAGATGAAAGAGGTCACTATCTTGATGACAAAGAATGGACTTGTTTTTCTGAAGTAGGAACGAATGTAAGTGAAGAAGATTATTTGAGAACAGAATTGGATTACATAAATGCTATTACTACTTTTATGGATGAGATGGGTTTAAACAGATTATATTTAAACAAATTAGAGGTGTGGTCTGATGAGGTTCTAAGCCACAATGCATCTAGTTTTATACAAAAAATGTGGGTGGGGAAAGCTGTCACTACACAAGAAATCCGAGAGTTAGCAAAGTTAACGTTACGAAACGTTATTTGGTGTAAATTAAGTTATAAAAAAGAATTTTTTGTTCGTTTTGGATACGATTATTATATGTACATTGGAGCTATCACGGATTGTCCAAGATCTCGTGAAAAGGTCCAAAATGCTGGACTGTTCGTTGAAGATTATCATTCTCCTTATTGAAGAAAAGGACTCTATAGATCACATATAGAATATAAATTGTAACATTAAATAAAATGAGGGGGAAATGTAGTGAGAACAATATTCTTATATATTTCCTATTAGTATTGGCAGCAAGTCTAATGTCCTGTCAAAAAAAAGACGATGTAGTATCTTTCGAATCAATCTATTCAAATAACGACATAAATAAAATCGTAATCAGTAATGAAAACTCAAAAAATATAGAAATAACTGACACTGAAAGTATTAAAAAATGGGTGGAAAAGGTTGGAGAGATAAAATTTATTCGTGACGAAATTCAAAAAGAAAGAGATTTTCTTTTAATTTATGATAGTTGTTTAGTGAAAGCATTTGATCGAGATAAAGAAATTGGTGACTTTAAGCAAATAAAATTAAAAGGTGTGTACTATAAAGATAATGCTGAATTTGATAAGCAGGTAGAATGGTTGTGTAGAGAAGTTTCTTGAACTAAATGAAGCTTTACTTCAATATCAAGGGCGTAATCAGCTCTTTTTTTGTTATGCAGCTATCGGAGCAGTTTTTGTGGAATAAGAAAGGGAATGGATTAATACGTGATTCTTTTCGATATATGTTTTTACTCTTGACCTTAGACTTTACTCCAATGTTATGGTTGTATGGGGGGTGGTTAATATGCAAATCAAAGATTTTGCTAAGAAATATCAAATTCAAACGGATACAATTCGTTATTATGAAAAAGAAAACATATTGAAACCAAAAAGGCGAGACAATGGATATCGGGAATATGATGAAGACTGTGAAAAGCAGTTACAGCTTATCATTGTATTAAAGCAACTAGGTTTTACAATAAAAGAAATTCAACAATTACTTCTATTAAAAGCCGAACCAATTTCAACAGAATGTAACAGTTCAACAGTATTGTTATTTGAGCAAAAAATAATAAAACTTGAGGAAAAAATTCAGTTTTATAAACAAGCATCAAAATTATTGCAAACAGTTAAAGAACTGATAAATGAAGAGAAATATGTTGAAAATAAAGCAGTTATTGAGAATTTGATATTAGAACTTTTCGAAAATAGTGATATGAGGGGAATATAATGACTATTCATAAAATAGTTCGTATTGAAAATGGATTTGCTTTTGTAATTTCTTTTTACATTTATATGCAGTTAGACTTTCCAATTTGGTTGTTTTTTGTCCTGTTATTAGTTCCGGATATTACAATGATTGGTTATGCAATTAATAAAGAAATAGGTGCAATTGTATATAATTTCGGACACAGTTTTATTTTACCGCTACTTTTTGCAATAGGTTACTTTTCCTTTTCAAAAGATTATCTGCTAATAGTATCCATTATTTGGCTAGCTCATATATTTATGGATAGACTATTAGGTTTTGGATTGAAGTATAAAGAGTCTTTTAATAAAACCCATATACAAAAACTTTAATGAATACAAATTTATGAAAGAATATACTTATACGAACTTTGACGATTGCGAAATAGGAGCAGTCGTTTTTTTACTAATGGGAGTCTAGTAGAAGAATAGAGGAAATCGTCCAATTAGGAATAAATAACTATTATTAACTTTCATCAGCTAATAGATTTAAACCATGAGGAATTTTTTGGTATAATAATTTTACAGATTATTCAAACATCTTTTGGGTTATATTCTGTAAATTCTATAATAGGAAACTATTAAAACATCGGAGGAGAACAATGAAGAAGGTATTGCTTACATGTTTTAGCTTGATCATGATTATGGGTGTAATGGTGGCTTGTAGTAATGAGACTGCAACCCCACAAGAAGAATTGAAAAAACAAAAAGAAAAAATGATGGATAAGGAAATTAGTGGAGAAAAAGAAACTGACACAGAAGAAAAGCAAGAAGTTGAGGAAAAAACAGAAACAACAGAAACAACTGCTGATGTAACAAATGCAGTGGATTTTATGGAAGCATTAGACCCTAACAATCCTGTACCATTAGGTACTTACATGAAATCATCTATATATTCTACATTAGATAGAAAATATCATACGGTTTATGTAAAACTTAATAAAATTACGAGCGAAACTGACGACGCTAACTATATACAGAAAGTCATTGATGAAAACAATGCGGAGGGTTATGATTTTGATGCAATCAATAAAGAGCAATTAGAACTACCCGATGATGTTGAGTTGAACGTAATTGACTATGAAGTAGCTGTACCTAAAGAATTTCCAATAACGGAGTATGGTGGTGTTACTGGAATTAATATAATGTTCGCTGCTAATAGTATCGAGGGTGGCGGCATTCCAAGTAATAATGGCGGTTTGGTTTATCTAGCTTTAGGGACAGCTGATAAGCTATTAAGTAAAGGAGACAGAGAGACGACATTTATGCCAGGCAATACATATAACTTACGTGCATATTTTATGATGGTAAAAGGTTATGATGACTATGTAATCGAAGTGAATAGTTTCCCAGAAGGAAGTGATGGTTCTAACGGTATGAAAACTTCCTACTTTGGAATTAAATAAGGTATAAAGTCGTTAAAGAATCAATGATTTAGTGGAATTTGGAGCTTTGAAATAATCAATCTTTTTTATAATTCTAGAATATTAAAAAGAGCTATCGTTTTGATCAATCTTAATTCAAACGATAGCTTTTTGTATACATATATTTACGCAAGCACAGTTCTGCGAGAGGAATACAATTACTGTTATGTAGAAAGAGTTCCTTCTACTACACTAGTTCAATAAGAAACGAGTATTTCCTTTGTGTGTTAAAATAAGGAAATAGGCTAGATTGGTATCAAGTATCTTCAAATCAAATAGATATGGAAATCGTTAAATGTTACAGGGAGACCATTACAAATATATCAAAAGATAGGATATAGGTTGATGATTTGTTTCTATACATTTACGAAGAGGAGAAAAAAGAATGGTGCAAGCTTTGATTTTTGATATGGATGGAACTTTATTTCAAACGGATAAAATTTTAGAAATTTCACTTGATGATACGTTTCATTATTTAAGAAACCTAGGTGAATGGAATGACATAACTCCAATTGAAAAGTACCGTGAAATTATGGGGGTTCCTTTACCAAAGGTTTGGCAAGCTTTAATGCCATACCACGCTGATGAAGTAAGAAAAAAGGCTAATACTTATTTTCTAGAAAAACTAATTGATCATATTAAAAATGGAAAAGGTGCTTTATATCCTAATGTGGAGGAAGTTTTCAATTACTTAAAAGAAAATAATTATTCCATCTATATAGCAAGTAATGGTTTGAAGGAATATTTAAAAGCTATTGTGAATTATTATCATTTAGATAAATGGGTCACCGAGACATTTAGTATTCAACAAGTACAAACTTTAGATAAAGGAAGCTTGGTAAAAGCTATTATAGATCAATATGATATAAAAAAAGCTGCTGTTGTTGGAGACCGTCTATCTGATATAAATGCGGCTAAAGATAATGATTTGATTGCAATTGGATGTCGTTTTGATTTTGCAAGAGAAGATGAACTTGCTCAAGCTGATTTTGTAATAGATGACCTAATTGAGCTTAAAAAGTTATTATCCGAAATTGAAAGAACATCTTAATTTAAGCTAAAAGGAATTCTGGTTCGAGAAGGATTCATGCATTTTTTTAATTGACTTTCTTATAGTAGTGTAAAAGGGGTGATTATGTGGTACTTCAAAGATTAAGTTTAGTAACGATTGGTTGTCTTGATTTGCCTCTTCTTCGTCAATTTTATAATAATTTAGGTTGGGAAGAAACAGACCACGGATATGTAGATTATGCAGTATTCAAAACAGCAGGAGTTTTATTATCCCTGTATCCTATGGGGAAATTGGCACAGGGTACAGGGTTAGAAATTCAGCATTCAAATACTTTTTTTAAAGGTGTTACATTTGCAATAAATGTAGATAATCCAAGTCAGGTTGATGAAACGATTAAAGTGGTTAGGAGCATTGGTGGAAAAATTATAAGTGAACCAAAAGATGCTACTAGTGGTTTTCGTTCAGCGTCTTTTGCTGACCCTGAAAATAATATATGGGAAGTTGCATATAATCCAGATTCTACTTTTGATGAAAGAGGAGCTATGCTTACTATTTAGATAAAAAAGTAGTAGAAGTTCCCATTTATTTTGAAGATAAAAATGCAACTAGGAGATTACTGATAAATTTAAGGGGGATTAATGGTGAGGATTTTCATATTGTTTATTGTTTTTATAATTTTAGCATTTTTGTTAGATAGAGTAATAAGTAAATTACTTGGTATTGACAAGAAGGGGAAACTATCGGAAACTTCTGGTAAAAACATTGACCGATGGGGAAGGGTTATCATTTTCATTATTGTCATATGCATTTTTCCGTTTGTTATTTCGAAGGATACAAATGTTATAAAGTGGTTCTGGATTCTCTATTTGAGTTTATTAGTAGGTTTTCAGGCTATTTTGGAGTGGAAGTATTTGAAGAACACCAAACAATATATCTCTTCGCTTATTTTTCTAATATTAGGTGTAATTGTCATTTATAACATAGAGTATTTTCTTTAATGATTAGGTTGGAATAATTTATTGAACAGAAAGATATTGTGAAGAATCGTACTTGAATTTTCAGCGGCATTGATCCAAAAGGATTAATGCCTTTTTAAGTTACTGTAAGGAGCAGGTTTTTGAAGAATGATGTGTATCTTATCTGAATATGAACGAGATATTGGAATGGTTATGATTTGCTGTCTTTTTCATCTTAAGTCAGTGTTCTCAATACTTCTACTTAGTGGCATATAGAAAAAATTACAAAATAATGTATAGTTGGAATATTTTATGTTATAATATTTTTATTAGTAAAATATTATTGATTAGTAAAAAATATTAGATTAATAAATTTAAGGGGATGTTAGAATGAATGCCTTGGACTTCTATTTACAAAAACATAATTGTAAAAGATATGATGTTCACAAAAAGACGGGAATTAGCCAACAATTGCTTGCAACTCATAAGAGTAAACAAGTTGAAAAATACTCTGTTAAAGTAATAAATGCAATTGCTGAAACATTAGGCACAACTCCTGGAGATGTATTAAATGAGCTATTGGCTATCGAAATGCTAAATCCAGCTTATGAAGTATACAATCCAACTGAATTATTAGAGGGGTTAGAAGCTAAATATGATTATATACTCATTAAGGGAGCTTACTTCAAAGAAGTGAAGCAAATAATGGATAAACAGCTTACAGAGAACGAGCGCTTAGGAGTAGAATTAGGGGGAGATGGTGCCATTTCCATTCTCACTTATGCCATAGAGGCTGTGAAAGATTTGTTTAGTAATTCGGATAAAAAGGAAAAAGAAATCGATAAAAAGCTAAATTTATATAAAATCAAAAAGGTCACAGATGAAGGTTTATTGTTAGTTTTAAAACAATTAGATTATTAGAAATTACCGTTAAAACACCACTAAGCACTTATGTAGCTAGACTATATAAAGAAAAGGGAACTCAAAGTAATGTTTAACGGGTTCTCTTTTGGTGGATGTGGTAACGTTTTAGCATGTAAAATAGCACAGGCATTTCAACACAAAGTTGGAGCGTCTAGTTACATATAGTAGAGAAAAAAACGAGGCAAATAAGGAGAGTTGTTATGGGGAGTAGGGGGAAGAGAATATTAATAAATTTATTATTGGTGTTATTGGGTTTAGTTGTGATTAGATTTGTTATTAGGTTTTTGGATTTCTGGATTTCTTAATAATGTCATAGTACTGCGAAGAGCACGAAGTTAAACTGAATTTTTATGGTTGTAGTGAGGGGAGTTTAGCTTAAGAACTATCATAAAGACCGAATTATAGGTTGTAGCATTTGAGACTGTGACTAACAAAGAGAAATGGAGAGATTAATTATGAAGCTGTTGATGCTTCTTCTAATTTTATTTTTAGTGGTATTTTTAGTAGGGAAAATGATAGATAAACTTCTAGGTATAAAGAGAAAAGACATTTCCGAAACCCCTGGCAAAAGTATTGATCGATGGGGAAGAACGTTAATACTCTTTATTTTTATATGGTCTGCTTTTACCGAACAGTCGGATGCCATTTTAAAATGGCAGTGGGTTTTATTTTTAACAGCATTAGTGGGGTTTCAAACTATATTAGAGTGGAAGTATTTAAAAGGATCAAAACAATATATATCAACACTCATAAGCTCTATAATTACTTTCTTCATTCTTGTGTTCTTTGTTCAATTATACAGGTAAAGGGCGATTACGAAATAAGAGCAGTCGCTTTTTTACTAAATGGGGAGTTTGGCGGATTAAATACAATTATTCCAAGAAGGATTAACATATGATAAACAAAGCAGAATCATTTAACATGACTGCTTTTTTTGCAGGTATTCTCAGTGAAACGTAGAATGGTTTATTTTAATAGCTCTGTTATAGTTTGATGTTGATTTTGTTAGATGGAGATTGGAGCGAAAGACGGCGACTCCAGCGGGATCAGCTTGAGCTAAAAGACCCCGCGAGGAGCGAAGAATGAGCGGGCGAGGAGGCTGAAGCCAAGCCCGCGGAAAGCGTCCGTCTGTAGTGGAAATCAACATTTTAATTTAACACAGCCATTTTAATAAGGCTATGTTCTAAAAGATTGTTGCTATTATATTAAATAGAAGAAGACCCTTTGGGTCCTCTTTTGTTTATATACTTTGCTAATGTACTGCTTAGTTTTTAAAATCATCCATATTCCAATTCCAATCAGCATTTATAATGTCTAAAAACTCTGCGATTTTTTCTTCTGATAAATCCTTTTTTCCAGTCAGCTTATTAGCATAAGATTTCAATATCCAAGTATCACCATAAGGTTTTTTAGGTGCTGTCCATTTCACTGCGAGTCTATAATCATTGTCATCTATACTAACTTCAACCGAGAGAATATCTCCATTTAAAATAAAACTCCTCATTTCCATCCACTTACACCTCCATTGTTTAACTTTATTATAATTTTCTGTTCTCTTATTGAACAATCCTGCTCCGCAGTGAAATAAACCATATAAGTAAAATACATTAGCTAATATTTCTAATATCAATTACAGTTGTGAAATTTGCTTTTTTACAGGCATTCAATAACATCTCATTCGCATTTTCTTTAGAGGCAAATTTCTTATTTAATCGAACATAGCCTTTAATAAAAATGATGGAGAAAGAAGGTTATTCGAATGGGGAGTTTACAATCTTTTGTATAGTGGCATTACTAAGAAAAGTAAAGTACATAAATAATCTAGTCTACGTATTGGTAGGCTTTTTCTTTTGGCTTAAAAATCTAAGATAATATAAGTACAAGTGAGCAATACAATTTCATTATTGGTAGAAATATAATAGAATCATTTTATTAGGTTAATCAATTATTTCAACTGGGGGGATGTTTTCATGCGGATTCGAGAAATAGAAGAAAAAGACAATAAACTAATGGAACAAATTATTAAGCGTTCATTAGAGTCATTCAATCTAGACATTCCAGGTACAGCCTATTTTGACCCCCAACTTGGAAGTTTAGCCCAACATTATAAGCAGCAATCAAACGCGAAGTATTGGGTTGTGGTGAATGAACAGGATGAAGTGGTAGGCGGAGTTGGTATTGGACCATTCGGTCTGAAAACGGAGATTTGTGAGTTACAAAAGCTCTATATTAAACCCGAAGCCAGAGGAAAGGGTTTGTCTAGAAAATTGATGAAAGTAGCACTCGATTTCGCTAAGCAACACTATTCATACTGTTACTTAGAAACATTGACAAAACTTGAGACAGCTAATCTTCTTTACAGCAAATTAGGCTTTGAACAACTTGAAAAACCACTAGATGGTTCAGAGCATAGTGCTATGGACACTTGGTATATGAAAAAATTACTTTAAAGAAATAGCTTGTAACAATGAAAAATATTGTTTTTATCTTAGGCTCTGTTAAATTTAACTGTTGTTATTTAATCATAAATAGAGTATCTATTTTGTTGAGGCTCCTCATTTCGAATTATCATAAACAGATATGCTTTTACAATAGTAAGGAATATACACTATTTCAGATAGAGGGGTCCCATCAGATTTATGCGGATTTACAACGTTAAGCGAAATAATATTCCCAAATCTCGCTTTTGGGACATTTTAATTAATAGAAAAAGGACAATACCTTACTCTGTTCAAATGCTATAATAATAAAGTGGTGCAATGCGCCTATAAAGATTTATTTGCTAATTCCACTTTTCAGAAGTTGAATTATTTGCATTAAACATCCCTAACTATATTTGGAAGGTGATATTTCTATGGTGGAGTTAAGAAAAATTAATAAGGACAATTATGTAGAATGTTTAAACTTGCATACAACTGAAAGCAATGTGGACTTTGTAGACCCTGTAGCGTGGTCTTTGGCTGAAGCCTGGGTGTCGTATGATGATTCACGCCCCTTTGCAATTTATGCCGATAATGTGATGGTAGGCTATGTTTCAATGTATATTGGCGATAATAACCCCCAAATCATAAATTTTATGATAGATAACCGTTTTCAAAAAAGAGGCTATGGAACAGCAGCAGCTAGGCTTTGTATTGAATATTTGAAGAAAGAATACAATGCAAGTAGAATTTCCGTACCAGTTCATCTAGAACATATATCCGCACAAAAATTTTGGAGTAACATAGGATTTGAAATATCAGACACCATAGAGAATGATTATCTTTTCATGCGGTTGTACATACCTGAAAAATGTGCTGAAGAGCAATGAGGGCATTCAAAACCTTCTTTAAAACGCACTTCTCTCATTTCATCGATTAACCGACCATCAACAGCTGAGGAAGGTTCAACATAGCGTTTTACCCATTGAAACACACGTTCTTTATCTGTATGCGATAATTTATCGATATGTTTTAATAAATTGCTAAACGCTTTACTCATCACTGAACCTTCCAAATAAGAATGTTTTTTTCCTATTATAACCACTTTTTTGAAGGTAATCAATTTTCAACATTAACCTTTAACAGAGTCTTATCTTAATAAAAAGGGGATAAATGATGAGAAAATATTACATCGCAGTGACGTACGATGTTTGTGAGCACAATGCCCTTTTTATAGATATGAACAATTATAAAATAGAATCTATTATGGATTTGGATAAACAAATAAGAGAAATAGCCAAAATGGATATTGCTTCTGTGGTGGAAGTTTATGAATTTACACCTTTAAAGAATATGAGTGCCATTGTGACGACAGTCAAATGTAATGGCGTATTTTTCATAAAAGCGTGATTAGAGCTAATTAGCTCTTTTTTTGTTCAAGAAACAGGACGGTTAAGCAGAAGAAGGATATGAACATATCAGAGGGAATAATTAATTTATGTAAGAAATAACTTGTATGTAGAAAAGAATTTAGTATGTATCTAAACGTTGATTTAAAATCGTAATCGCCAATAATTAGCAACAATAATCATTAGTAAGACATATACACTAATCATGTACTTATAAAACTGTATAGCGCTTTCACCGATAACAAGAATGACTATAGGTATTGTGAGTACAATAATCCCTAGTATTATTGCAGATAATCCGGTTCTTTTAGCATACTTATCTTTATCCCCATAAAAAGTATGATCGCTATAACCTATGATTAAAGTTAACATCTTTTTTACTCCAATTAGATAGCCTAAATAAATGATAAATAGTCCTGCAGCTATTGTAGCTATTGAACTCAGAGTCCTCATAAAACCAACCCCTTTTTTTCTTGTATTTTATATATTATATTCATTGTTAGTTCTTATAAAACTACTACTTATAATCGACAGCTATCTTATGCAGTATATCCTAAACTGATACGGGGGTAATCTTTACAAAGAAGGCAAATACCGTCTGAATCACAGGCTTTTGGATTCATTCTCGAAATATGACCGAGGATTTGGTAGAATTCAGTGTTTTGGCTCAACAAATAAAACTGTTCACATTTTTGACACTGTAACTAGCAGTAATGAGTATTACATCTTTAATGATACAAGAATATATAATAAAATAAATAAAAAAGATAATTTCTAAGTTAAACAGTTCATTGTTAATTATCTTCGAGAGGAATTATTTACAAACTATGAAAAAGAAGAAAATCGCTTGGATTACTGATAGTGTGTCTTGCATATCTCCAGAATTAGCAGAAAAACATAATATTCATGTCATCCCTCTTTCATTAATATTTAGTGCAGATGAGATCTACAATGATGGAGTTGATTTAACATACAACGAATTCTATCAAAAATTAAGTGAGAGCGATAAAAGCCCAACAACTAGTCAACCTGCAATCGGAGAATTCGTTGCTTTATTCGAGAAATTAAAAGAAGAATATGAAATGGGTTTTGCTATTCATGTAACTTCTAAAGTTAGTGGAACGTACAATGCATCTGTTATGGCTGCTGAAATGGCAGGGTTCCCTATGATTCATATTGACTCAAAGGTAGGAGCAAAACCTTTAGAGTATATGGTATTAGAAGGTATACGTCTAGAAAAAGAAGGCTTAGAACCAAAAGAAATAGAACAGAGAATCTTAGAACTTACTCAACAAGTACAAGGTTTCGCCTTAATCGGAAATTTACAACAGCTGCATAAAAGCGGAAGAGTTTCAGGTCTTGGTTTATTACTTGGCAATATCCTGCAAATAAAGCCGATACTCTATTTCAATGAAGGATCTTTAATTCCTTTCGAGAAAGTCCGTACAACTAAAAAAGCAGAACAAAGAATATTTGAGATATTTGAGAACGCTTGCAATACAAAGCATGTTTATGGAGTTTCTGTCGTTCACGGTAATAACATAGAAAAAACACAAGAATATATAAAGAAAATCAAGACAATTAATCCAGATCTTCATGTGGAAATTGGTGATTTAAGCCCTACAGTAGCAGCGCATGTAGGTGAAGGAACAATAACTTTATTCTGGTTTGAAAAAGAATTGTAAACAAAGAAGGTCCAAGTTTTTGGACCTTTTTCTCATATCAGTTATGTGCTTCATTAATACTTAATTGAGAATTCATAGTTTGATTTTTAACTTGATATTATCTTATTTCACTTAATGAATTCTTTATACTTGTCGACATCATTAAAGTTCGTTGGAAAATATATTGGAGTATCATCTACTTTATACAATTTAATTGGTTCTCCATTATTCATTTTATCAATGATTATTTCAAAAGAGTCTTCTGCACTTAATGTAATTTCAAAATTTTGCGTATCACTTTTTATTTTATATACATTATTTTCAGCTTTTTGATAGGTTCCGCTATCCACTTCTCTATTATCAATATATTCAACAAAGCTATTATCATCTGGTTGAAAGGTCATTAGAATAACATATCCAATTCCTTCTATATTACTCTGGTAAGAACCTTTTAGAAGAGGTTCAACGTTAGATGTACATCCTCCCAAAAGTAAACCAATTGTCAAAGATAAGATGATACATATTTTCTTCATTATATAGCTCCTTTATATTTACACAGAGTAAGCAAACATCCATTTAATCCTTGTAGCTAACCATTTAGCCTACAATTGTTATAATCCAAATTTATGCAATTCTAAATATATTATACTTTAAAGCTATAAGATATTCTAAAGAGATCCAGAAAAATGAGTTCCCTTGATAAGCATTTATTTAGGAATCATGATACTATCTGTATTTGTATTCAAAAATTTCAACATACCATGTATATAGTTGTATATTATCTACCGATATATTAAAAATAGCCTTGTATAACATCATCATGATACCTATTACTCCAATCCGATACAAACTATCTTTTTCTCACCTGATTTAGTATGAAGGGCGGGTGTTTCTTGAAAACGTATTCCATCTTGTTTATTCTTGTTGCTTTAATGCATGCCATGACCCTTGTGAACGTAGTTATACTCGAGGGGAAGTGGAATGGGGTAGTCTTATTTCTTTCTAATATTCTATTTCTAATAGCTTGCGTTTAAAAGGCGTGCAAATAAAAAATGAACATGTGATACATTAACGAGTTTACTTGTGAAGTGCAAACAGAGAAATCTCAAACAGTATCAAAATACAAAGACGCTTCACGTTTACATTCACATAAAAAGGACCGATTAGGGTCCTTTTGGTCAACAAGTATTATCTTATTTTCTTGTATTGGCTATGTAATCGATATTATAAATACTAGCACTACAATTAATAAGGCTA
>Ga0233379_1000052_pt1 | contig 16106 bp, 17 predicted proteins | sample ElkDunMinimDraft_8_FD_180679 | JGI IMG/M metagenome (GOLD analysis project Ga0233379, IMG submission 180679) | Fecal eukaryotic communites from dung pellets of Tule Elk in California, USA - Elk Dung F1 | ecosystem: Host-associated > Mammals > Digestive system > Large intestine > Fecal | place...
TCAGATAAAACTAACCCTTTATCTTTTCCATACAAGTAAAACTCATATATCATTTCGCTTGTGGAACTTGCATTTGTATCTACCCATAATAGATCACCGTAAGCATCATCATTTGGATGATGGTCAATTTTTATAATTTTCGCCCCTGTTTTATAGCGTTTATCGCAAACTCTTTCTTCATTTGCTGTATCGCAGACGATTACCAATGCTCCTGAAAAAATATCGTCTTCAATTTGGTCAAGCCTCATCATAAAATTGAGCGATTCTTCCTCCATTCCTACCACATAGACATTTTTCTCTGGAAAAGAATCTTTAATAATTCTCGCTAAACCACCTTGTGACCCGTAGGCATCTGGGTCTGGTCTTACGTGGCGATGCAAAATAATTGTCTCGTATTGTTTAATCGCTTCTAATATTTCACCCTTCATCACATTATCTTCCTTTCCTACCAAAACATATCCAATATATGTCATATTATCTATATTTTCATAATTGTAGCATTTATTTCCGTTTCTCGTTACAATAACTATGACATCTATTCAATAACGGGGGATATGATTATGCCAATTTTGATTATACCAATTATTATAGCACTTGCTTTCTATGTTATTTATAAAATTAAATACTTCCGCACAAAACTGCCAATTGAAAAAAGATGGATTTCCTCAAAATCTACTATGGCAATTGGAATATTTGTGTGTCTATTCGGCATTAACCAACTTTTTCTATTCCAAGAAGTTGTTACTTACATCGTTTCAACCATCTTTATTTTAATAGGTATTGCTAGCGTTTGGACTGGTATAAAAGCCTATAGACATTTCACACCGCTGGCAATCGAAGAAGCTGAGCAATATAGAAAATTAAATTAAAAGTAGCCTTTAACTCGTATAATACACTAAACACAAGGCCCATCTATTGGAGATTTTATCTCTAATAAGATGGGCCTTTCATTTTATATTCAAGTTAAAACAGTTATAGACTTATTACGATCGATCCAACAATTGACACATCATCATCGCTTTTCCTACAAGCTTACCTTCATTAAAAACTTCAATATCCACTTTACCGAATTTTCTCCCTACCTCTAACACTTTCGGGATAATTTCTAATTGACTATCGATTTGAACCGGTTTAATAAAATAAAGTGACATATTTTCAACTACAAGATCGCCTCTTTTATAAGAGCGTAATGCTCTGTTTGTTGCCTCTATCACGATTGTTGTAAAAACACCATACGAAATGTTCCCTAAGTAGTTCGTCATTTGCGGAGTCACTTCACAGCGGTAAACTTCCTCACCTTTGCCTTTGTTACTCATTCCAACAAGCTGTGAAGCTACAACATCATCAAGCGTCTCACCGACTTGAGGCTGTCTTTGTACCATTTGAAGTGCTTTTAAGACATCCTGACGACTAATAATCCCCAATAAATTATTATGATTATCAACAACAGGTAGCATTTCAATGCCTTCCCAAACCATCGTATGAGCAGAAGATGCAACACTCATTTTACCATTTACCGTCATCGGGTTTTTCGTCATCACTTTATCAATTTGCATTTGGCGATTGACTCCCATTACATCCTTAGAAGTAACAATTCCGGCAACCTTATTATTATGATCTACAACTGGAAAGCGACTGTGCTTAGTTTCCTCATTTAATTCAAACCAACGCTCAACAGTATCGCCAGTTTTAAGATAAGCTGTATCATCTACTGATGTTAAAATATCTTCAACTAATAATATTTCCTTTTTAATAAGTTGGTCATAAATAGCACGATTGATAAGTGTTGCCACTGTAAATGTATCATAGCTACTAGAAATTATTGGTAGTTGCAGTTCATCAGCCAGTTTTTTCACGGATTCATCCGTATCAAATCCCCCAGTAATAAGAACAGCTGCTCCTTCACGTAAAGCAAGTTCATGAGCATTTGTTCGATTACCGATAATAAGCAGATTTCCTGCCTCCGTATATCTCATCATCGCTTCAAGTTTCATCGCACCAATAACAAACTTATTTAACGTCTTATGTAATCCAGCACGTCCTCCAAGAACTTGTCCGTCAACAATATTAACTACTTCTGCATATGTAAGCTTTTCAATATTCTCTTTCTTTTTACGTTCTATACGTATTGTTCCTACACGTTCGATTGTACTTACATAACCTTTGTTTTCAGCCTCTTTAATTGCACGATAGGCTGTACCTTCACTAACAGCCAATTCTTTAGCAATCTGCCTAACTGATATTTTTTCGCCTATCGGTAATTCATCAATATACTTTAGAATTTGCTCATGCTTTGTAGCCAAAGCTCTTCACCCTTTACAGAACCATTTTTCTTCATTATAAAGGGAAAGAGTCCAATTAGACAAATATAGGATTAATAATTGTACATCCTTTTTTGTTTTTGATTATTTTTCTTCCTATTTTCCGCTAATACTTTCTTCTTTGGATAAAGAACGTCGGCTATATTGCCTCCTACAGCCAACAAAGCAAACACTAACCAAGAAATTGAGAATATGATTTCCTCTATGCTTCCGTAAAAACGAATTTGAGGAATAGCATAGTATAATAAAATTCCAATAAATAAGAGACAAAATAATAATCTTTGGCGCATCCTTCTCTTCCTCTCTGCAATTAACTTTACTAATATGTATGTCCAAAAGCAGTCAATCATGCAAAGAATGTTACTTATCATAGCTCCGAATTTACTTCTTGCCGTATCTACACATTTACTTGCCATAACTCACTATTTACTTGCCGTATCTCTAGGTTTACTTGCCGTATCTCTAGGTTTACTTGCCGTATCTCTGGGTTTACTTGCACGAACTCTAGATTTGCACAGATTCCCCTGTTTACTTGCCATATCTCTGGGTTTACTTGCCGTAACTCTCTATTTACTTGCCATATCTCCCCATTTACTTGCCATAGCCATAACTCCCCATTTTCTTGCCATATAAACGAGAATGAGGCTGCTAGAAATTCTTCTAGACAACCTCTTAGTTATTTACAATATAATATGTTCCCCAGCTTGCAGAACTTTGCCATTTTTGTTCGATAAAAGTTCAAGGAAACGTTGTGGATCTTGCTTAATTGGCGGGAACGTATCAAAATGAATAGGTACCGCAATTTTCGGATTTAAAAACTCTACCGCTAACGCCGCATCTTCTGGCCCCATCGTAAAATTATCACCAATAGGAACAAAAGCTATATCAATTGGATGTCTCTCACCGATTAATTTCATATCGGAGAATAGTGCTGTATCCCCAGCATGAAAAATAGTTTTTCCGTCAATTGTCAATAAAACTCCTGCTGGCTGCCCACAATAAATTAACTGCTTATCAGGCGTTTCATAACCTGATCCATGAAAAGCTGGTGTTAATTTCACTTTACCAAAATCAAATTCATAAGCGCCTCCAATACTCATTCCGTGTGTTCTTTCTACACCTTGCCATCCTAAAATTGTACTTAACTCAAAGTTTGATATAACTAAAGAATTATGTTTTTTAGCTAATTCTACTGTATCACCTACATGGTCGTTGTGGCCATGTGTCAAAATAATGACATCCGGCTTAACTTCATCAACCTTTAAATCTGTCATCCCATTACCTGTAATGAAAGGATCTATCAGAATGGTTTTTCCCTCTGATTCCACCTTAACTACTGAATGACCATGATAACTTACTTTTAACATAATAAAACTCCTTTCTATTTTATTACTACTTTTACCCACTTTTTAGCTACAATAACAGTTTGCATTTCAACTTTTATACTGTTAATCTCAAGGTAGATATTTTTTCTGGAGGAAAGTTTATGAACAATCGATTACAACTATTTACTAATTGGCTACAAGAAAAGGATATTCCTGCTGCTTTCGTTACATCAACAGAAAACGTTTTTCACTTAAGTGGCTTCCATAGTGACCCTCATGAGAGACTTCTAGCATTAGCCGTATTCCCTAACGCAGAGCCTATATTAATCTGTCCCAAAATGGAAGTGCCAGATGTACGAAATACAGGTTGGGAATTCGAAGTAATCGGATATACTGACATTGAAAATCCTTGGGAAATGATTAAAGCTTCCTTTGATAAAAGAAATATTAAACCGACTACAATGGCTATTGAAAAAGAACATATGAATGTAGAACGATACGAACATATTCAATCACATTTCGCATCTCCATCACTTATTTCTGCAGAAGAAAAGCTACGTCAACTACGTATGATCAAAAGTGAAAAAGAAAAGTCTATCATTCATGAAGCTTGTAAACTTGCCGATTATGCTGTGTCAGTAGGTGTACACGAAATCAAAGAAGGCAAAACAGAAATGGATATTTTAGCTGCCATAGAATATGAATTAAAGAAAAAAGGCATTAATGAAATGGCTTTTTCAACAATGGTGCTTACTGGCAAAAATGCTGCATCACCTCACGGTACTCCTGGCATGACAAAAATTCAAAAAGGTGACCTTGTTTTATTCGACCTAGGAGTTGTATATGAAGGTTATTGCTCAGACATAACTAGAACCGTTGCTTATTATGATATTAATGATAAGCAAAACGAAATTTATGAAACCGTATTGGGCGCACAACTTGCAGCAATTGAACTTAGTAAACCTGGAGTCCTGTGCAAAGATTTAGATTTAGCAGCTAGAAACTACATTGCCGATAAAGGTTATGGTGACTTCTTCCCTCATCGTCTAGGACACGGTTTAGGAATCAGCGTTCACGAGTATCCATCATTAACTGAAACAAACCCTCTTCCATTACAGGAAGGTATGGTGTATACAATTGAACCAGGTATTTATGTACCAGATGTTGCTGGTGTACGTATCGAAGACGATATTTACGTTACAGCAGACGGTCATGAAATTTTAACAAACTATCCAAAAACATTACAAATAATTAAATAACTCATTCACAAATGAAAGAACAATGGAAGCTAAATTTAAAGATTTCACTGTTCTTTCATTTTATTTTTGAACTTTTGTTTACATATTAAATTTTTATAATATTCATATTTGTATGTTTGATATAATGAAATTAATAAAAAGGAGGTAACCATAATGAGCTTAACTTATAAAAATATACTTTGTGCTGTAGATGGTTCTAAAGAAGCTGAATGGGCTTTCAAAAAAGCTATAGAAGTTGCAAAAAGAAATGATGCGGATTTAGTCATTGCACATGTTATTGACACTAGGAACTTTGCTACAATTGAAGCATATGACAGAACAATGGCTGAAAGATCTGAATCATACGCAAAAGAACTTTTAGAAGAATATAAACACCTTGCCGAAGAAGCTGGTGTAAATAAAGTTCATGTAGTAGTAGAATACGGTTCTCCTAAAGTTAGAATTCCAAAAGACCTTGCTAAAAAGCATGCAATTGATTTAATTATATGTGGCGCTACAGGTTTGAATGCAGTTGAGAGATTTTTAATTGGTAGTGTATCTGAGCACATCACTCGCTATGCACCATGTGATGTATTAGTTATAAGAACAGATAAAGAAGATTAATATAATTAGTAAATTTCATCTAGTAGATTGAATAATACAAATTAGACGATTCTAAATATAAATTTATTTAGAATCGTCTTTTATTATTTCGCCAATCTGCTTATGCGAAATATCAGTTTTAATTAATCCATAGTAGACTAAATCTTCAAATTGCTTATCTTTTATTACATGTTCAATCAGTACCCCTTCTTTTTTCATTCCTATTTTTCGCAACACTCGTCCAGAAGCCGGATTTGATTGAAAATGCCTTGCAAAAACCTTATGAAATTGTTTTTCTTGAAAAGCAAATTGTAATATACCTTGGGCTGCTTCAGTTGCATAGCCGTTTCCCCAACTACCTTCACCTATCCAATACGCCAATTCGCCATGTTGAAACTTAGAATTGTTAGATAATGCAATTGCACCGTATAGTTCACCACTATCTTTATCTGTAATAGCAAATTCATACGATATATTTCTATTAAAATTCTCAAGATGTCGGCCAATCCACAATAAGGCATCCTCAATATAATAAGGAAAAGGTAAGTACAATGTGTTTTTATAAATATTATAGCTATTACACAATCTAGTGACAGCTTCCGCATCTGATTTTTGAAATAACCTCAATGTCAATCTTTCAGTAGCGATTGTTTTATTTTGATTATCGTAAATCATATAAATCCTCCTTACATGAATTAAATGAAAATCCTTTCCTTTAAAACAGACCTATATAACTTACTTCGATAATGAAAGAATAACACCTTTATTATTTTTTTCATTTCTATATAGCAATCAAAAGAATAGAACTGCAACATCCAGGAAAACTAATATTGAGGTGATGAAAATGACAAACGAGAAAAATATAGCAGAACTGAATGAGTTGCTTAAAGGGCTGTATATGGGCATTCATTCTTACGACCATTATTTGAAGCATTGTCAAAATCCAATTATCAAACAAACATTACAAAAAATCCAACAAGAACATAAAGAGAGTGCAGCTCGCCTTTCAGAGAGAATTCAAAATTTAAACGGAACGCCAGTAACTGATGAAGGCGTTATGGGATCCATAATTAATTTTATGAGCAGATTCACTAGTCCTAAAATAGATGAAGAAATCGTAGAAGAAGCTATAAGGATGGAAAAAAAATATGCCATTCATGAAGCGGGAAAAGCAACAAAAGGAGATATAAACGACGAACATAAAAAACTAGTCGATGATATTTTAGAAACTAATCAAAAACAAGTAGAAACACTTCAACAATTGCTAGAGAGAATAAAGGAAGGCAAAACATAATGAGAAAAAAAAGAGGCATCCAAAAAGTGATTACTTTATCACCTTTGAACTAGCCTCTTCGTCTTCATTATTTCAATGATTGCTCTGCTTTTGTTATTGCTGCCCGTACTTGTTGAAATCCTGTGCCACCAGCACTGTTTCGTCTTCTTACAGCCTCATACGGTTGTAAAGCTATATAGATATCCTCTTCAAACAATTCACTAGCTAATCGAAATTCCAAAAGAGATAAGTCTGCTAAATAACAACCTTTATTGATGCACTTCAGCACAAGCTCCCCTACAACCTCATGAGCTTGACGGAAAGGCATCCCTTTATTAGCCAAATAGTCAGCCAATTCTGTAGCATTAGAGAAATCAGTTTTCACTGCTTTTTCCATATTACTGTGACGGACCTTCATTGTTGAGATCATACCGGTAAAAATTTTTAATGAACCAGTGACAGTTTTCACCGTGTCGAACATTCCCTCTTTATCTTCTTGCATATCTTTGTTATAAGCTAACGGAAGGCCCTTCAATACAGTTAGCAAACCAACTAGATTTCCATACACTCTTCCTGTTTTACCTCTAATTAACTCAGCCATATCAGGATTTTTCTTTTGTGGCATAATACTGCTACCTGTCGAAAAAGCATCATCCAGCTCGATAAATTGAAACTCTTGGCTGCACCATAAAACAATCTCCTCACTGAATCGGGACAGATGCATCATCATCATAGAGCTATTAGATAAAAATTCAATGATAAAATCTCGATCACTAACAGCATCTAAACTATTTTCATAAATACTTGAAAAACCAAGTAATTGTGCAGAATATTCTCTATCTATTGGAAAAGTTGTTCCAGCAAGTGCCCCAGCACCAAGCGGAGACTTATTAATACGCTTATAACTTTCTCCAAAGCGCTCCTTATCTCTTTCTAACATCCAAAAATAGGCCATTAAATGATGTGCAAAAGAAATCGGTTGAGCTCTTTGCAAATGAGTATAACCAGGCACTATAGTCTCAACATGTTCCTTTGCTTGATTTAAAATAGCTTTTTGCAGCTCGTTAATCAGTTGAATTATTTCAGTTGTTCTGTTTCGTAAATATAAATGCATATCCGTTGCAACTTGATCGTTACGACTTCTCGCTGTATGCAATTTACCTCCCACAGGACCAATTTCTTCGATCAACATACTTTCTAAATTTAAATGGATGTCCTCCATTTTAACGGAGTAATGCAATTCTTCATTTTCTGCTTTCGCTTGTAGGACTTTTAAGCCTTTTACTATAACAGATTTATCTTCCGCGGATAAAATCCCTGTTTCAGCAAGCATCTTAACATGAGCCAGACTGCCTTCTAAATCTTCTAAAACAAGCTCTTGATCAAAAGAAATAGAAGCACCAAACTCATCTACCCATTCTTCTGCTGATTTGGTAAATCTACCTCCCCAAAGTTTTTTCACACCGTCACCTTCTTATTACTGTTAACAATGCTGTTCACTTTAGTTGGTAATCCCCATAGCTTAATAAAACCAACTGCCGCACTATGGTCAAATTCATCCTCTGATGTATAGGTAGCTAATTTTTCATCGTATAGAGAGTTTTCAGATTTTCTCCCTTCAACAATTGCATGACCTTTGAAAAGTTTCACACGCACAACACCGTTCACTGTCTTCTGTGAATCTTTAAGAAATGCAATCAACGCATCTTTTAAAGGTGAATACCAAAGACCTTCATAAATCAGCTCAGTCAGTTTCTTTTCAATAACTGGTTTAAAGTGAGCCAGCTCTTTAACTAATGTAATATCCTCCAACTCTTTATGTGCTTTTATAAGCGTTATAGCTGCTGGACATTCATATACTTCACGTGACTTAATACCAACTAGACGATTTTCAACGTGATCAATTCGACCAACACCATGCTTACCGGCAAGCGTATTCAGCTCTTGGATCAATTCAGATAGACCATATGATATTCCGTTCAATGACACTGGAACACCTTGTTCAAAAGCAATTTCTACGTAATCTGCTTGATCTGGAGAATTTTCAATACTTACAGTAAGACCGTATGCCTCTTCTGGTGGCGCTGCCCAAGGATCTTCCAAAATACCACATTCATTACTACGCCCCCAAAGATTTTGGTCGATTGAATACGGACTATCTAAATTAATTGGAATTGGAATATTATGCTCAATTGCATATTGAATTTCTTCTTCACGAGACCAGCCCCACTCACGTACTGGAGCAATTACTTGAAGATTTGGGTTTAAAGCTGAAATTGCTACTTCAAAACGCACTTGATCATTGCCTTTTCCAGTACATCCATGAGCAACAGCCACAGCTCCTTCAAGCTCAGCTACTTCTACTAGTTTCTTAGAAATGAGCGGACGTGAAAGTGCTGAAACAAGCGGGTATTTCCCTTCATACAATGTATGTGCCTGCAATGCTGCTAAAGCAAATTCTTGTGCGAATTCTTCTTTCGCATCTATTACATAAGATTTTACAGCTCCTACCGTAAGAGCCTTTTCTTTAACAAAATCCAAATCCTTACCTTCACCAACGTCTAGACAACACGCAATTACATCATATCCTTGATCTTGTATCCATTTAATGGCAACGGAAGTATCTAAACCTCCGGAATATGCTAAAACAACCTTTTGTTTTCCCACAAATAGCCCCCCTATATTATGAATAAAAATTCACTAAATATTATTTTTATTCAAAATCTTTCTCTCACTTTACCAATTTTTTTTATGTTTTGCAAGGGGTAATTTTTTAATTTCTAAATTTTTAATTAATTTAGTTTTTACTTATAGTTGTCATTTTGTAATGTCTCGTGTTGCCTGCTGCTTTTCTAAATCAGAGTCACATTTACCTTGCACGTGAGTCGCCGCTCGAAACCCAAAGTTAACGGAATCTACATTAAATAAAACACAGCTTATCAAAATACAGAAAATAAAACGAGTCGATAAAAAGTTGATTAGAGCGAAAAGTGCGAGACTCCAACTGAAAAAAGGAAAATCAAGACACCAAGCAGGTTCACCGCAGAGAAACTGAGCATCCGCGAAAATCAATCTAATTACAACTTGTAATTAGATAATACTATTCTTGTTTATACATATTTGTTAATTATTTTTAATAATTTATCAACGTGTAGTAAACTACTAATAATGAGGAAAGGAGCATCGCTTAATGAAATCGCAATTTTTTATTAAAGATAATAAGCTAGGCATTCTTGTACCACATTTAGCATTAGAATGGGAACAATATACATACAATGAGCAACAAAAAATCATAAACCAATGGGAAAATATTCGCGGCAATATCCCTGACCGCATTCGAGAATTAGAACAGCAAATCAATAAGAAACAAGAACGACTGGATATAGAAGATGATTTTGATATTTCTTGCCGATTAAATAGTGAAATCGCCGAATTAGCTTCAAAGATAAACGATCTTTGGCTGCTCTATCGTACAAATCAAGATTTATCCACTAAACCTCATCAATGATAAAAAGAAGTTGACCCATAAATAGGCAACTTCTTTTTTATTGTTATGTTCTGAAAAAATTGTTATTTTTATACAAATTTTGAAGAATGAAGTAGGTCCAAAAAAAGTTGATTGATTCATTGAAGCGTAAGGTGTGAGACTCCTGCGCGAGAGAAGCGGGACAAGTGAGACACCCACAAGTACTTTTGACTCCTTGTGATGGCCCCCACGCCCCCGCGAGGACGCTGAAGTATCCTGGATAGGAAATCAATCATAAATAGCAACAAAGTTTACTAAAAAAGCCTTTTTAGACCTGTTCTTTGTCTAGAAAATAGCGATATTGATAAAAATGATGTGCAAATTCACTTACTTGCTTAGTTAATGCATAATTGCTACCTGCACCTACTAACATACTTAAAACAGGTAATCCTTGAAGTTTCTTCTTTCTAAAAATAGAAATAGCGATGTATTTCATAATTTGTCTAATTGGCTGTTCAAGCCATAAAGAATCTGTTATTTCTTCATTTCCATCATAAAAATAGGATTGTTCATTATTTACAATACTTTCTTTTAATTCGTCTAGTCCTCGGCTCTGTAATCTAACTGGCAATGTACCCGTATGAAAAACTTTTAAAGAAATCATCATTTCTTTTGGAGTATTGACCTCATATCCATATGACAAAGCAATTAGTTGAACAAGTCGTAAATTAATAACCGTAATGCTCGGAATGTCAGAGGCTAACAAAACCGGTCCACCCATACCACTTATTCCACCTTGTGAAAAAGAGTAAAACCGATACTTTGCTATTTGCTGCTGTGCAATGTAATGAAGCTGATCAATCCGTAAATTTTTCAAATCATCAATATCCTCTACATCATCTTGAAAAATTCGTGCTCCTGCCACGATTCTTTCCCTTGCTTCAGATTGAAATTGTGAACCTTGTATCATTGCATGAAGATGGAATAGCATGTTATCCACAGTTGTAAAGAATTCCTTTTGAAACGCTTCCGGCAAGGCGGAAAAACTACTTTGAATTGTTTTTTCAAACATCACTTCAAAGTCTGAAGTTTCGTAATTATATATCCTTTCTTCCCATGCCATTACTTGATTAAACATTTTCTGTTCGATAGTCGTCATATTCATTAAATTCACTCCTGCACAATGCGAGTTCGATTTTATTTTAGTATATCACAAGCAAATAGACGTTCAAAAATCCGACTCAGCATCTCAACCCAAAACTTCCCAATACAAAGAAGGTGTCATACTTTAGTGGATTTTAAATGACGCGAAAAACAGCGACAGGGGAATTACATGAGCTAAACACTCCCATAGACGAGTTAGCGCTCTTTTAACAAAAAATTTTTAGCAAAAAATTGCATAATGTTAAAAGCCTCACAAAGATTATGACACCATTATCTTTGTGAGGCTATTTTAAATATTATTAGATGTTTGCTAAACGTACTACGTCTCTTGCAATCATTACTTCTTCATCAGTAGGAATTACCATTACTTTAACTGGTGAATGAGGATAGCTGATGAAACGAGCATCTCCACGAACTGCATTTAATGAAGGATCCCAATATACGCCCATGAATTCTAAGCCTTTTAGAACACGTGCACGAACTACATCACTGTTTTCACCAATACCAGCTGTGAAAATGATAGCATCTACACCAGACATTCTTGCTGCATATGAACCGATATATTTGTGAATTTTGTTAGCAAATACTTCTAACGCTAATTCAGCGCGCTCATTTCCAGCTTCTGCTTCAGATTCGATATCACGTAAGTCACTTGAGAATCCTGAAATTGCTAATAAACCACTTTTCTTATTTAAAACATCAACAATTTCTTCTACAGACAGACCTGTTTTTTCCATCATATATGGAATAAGAGCCGGATCAATATTCCCAGAACGTGTACCCATTGTCAAACCAGCTAGTGGAGTGAAGCCCATTGATGTATCAATTGATTTTCCACCTTGGATTGCTGCGATACTTGCACCATTTCCTAAGTGACAAGAAATCAAACGTAAGTCCTCAACTGGACGACCTAACATCTCAGCCGCTTTTTTAGAAACATATTTATGAGAAGTACCGTGGAATCCGTATTTACGGATGCCATATTCAGTATAATATTCATATGGTAAGCTGTATAAGAATGAGCTTTCTGGCATAGTTTGGTGGAAAGCTGTATCAAATACAGCTACTGCAGGTACGTCTTTTAAAATGTTTTGGAACGCTTTAATACCTGTGATATTTGCGGGATTATGAAGTGGTGCTAAACCAGATAGCTCTTCAATTTTCGCTAAAACTTCATCTGTAATAAGTGCAGAATCAGCAAAAATTTCACCACCGTGTACTACGCGGTGACCAACACCATTGATTTCATCAAAAGAAGCGATGATGTTATGGTTAATAAGTTTATCTAAAAGCATCTTTACAGCTACTTCATGGTTTGGAATATCAGTTACTTCTGTTACTTTTTCACCATTAACAGTAATTGTGAAAATAGAATCAGGTAGTCCGATTCTTTCTACAATCCCTTTAGTGATTACTTTTTCACTTGGCATTTCAAAAAGCTGAAATTTTAATGAAGAACTTCCAGCATTAATAGCAATAATCTTTGACATAGTTGCGTCTCTCCTTCATCTATCTACACTTTATTGTGTTATATAAAATTTTATGAACTGTAGTATTCGTTACTCACCTGTACAATTTAAGCATTGAATCCTTAATTTTTCAAGCGGAATTTAAAATTAAATTCAACAATTTTATATCTTTTAAAGCGCATACATCAAGCTGTTATACTATAGGTGACAAACTGAAATATAACAGGAGAGGACTAAAAAGGCTCTGTTAAATGCTATTGTTGATTTCCACTGCGGCGGACGCTTTCCGTTGGCATGCTCTAATCCTCCTAGAAGCAAAGCTCCTGTGGTGTATCGGCCTGCACGCTTATCCCACAGGAGTCGCCGCTCGCAGTGAAGGTCACCAAACAAAAATTACGGAAATCAACAACAAACGATAACGGAGCCAAAAAAAAAGCCCTTATAACTAGTAGTTTTGACCTTATCACTCCTAGTATTCAGGGCATTTTTACCTTGTATTTAATTGTTTTTTTCTCTCATAAACCATTCATCCATCTGTTTTAATATACTTTGCATCGCCTGAGCATTTGATAAGTTAGGCAATTGAACAAGCAAAGCACTTTTCGGTGGTTTAATATCTCTTTGTTTCTTTTGCACGAGTAAAATGCTTTTAGCTGCACTTTCACTTTTAAATAAAGAACTTGGTAGCGCAATTAAACCTTGTATATAAGTATCTTTCTTCAAGAATTGTTGCAACAAAGTTGCCTGAGCAGATTCAAAAATATTATTTGGAACAATAAAAATGCCATAGCCTGCTTCTTTTAAATGTTTGACGCTTTGTTCTATGATTAGATGATGAGCATATGTATGCTCACCTTCTGCATGTACCTCAAAGCCGCTTGCTCTTTCATCATCTGAGTAATATCCAATCGGTAAGTCACTTACAACAATGTCTACTGGATCTACTAATAACGGCTTAATACAATCACCGTTGTATAACTCAATTGGCAGTTGCAATAGATTCGCTCCACTATATGTTAGCTTCACTAACAGGTCGTCTACTTCACAGCCAATAGCATGGACCTCTTTATCTGGAAACTGTTGCATAATAGTCAAAACTAAATTACCCGTTCCAATTGTAGGATCCAACAACCTAAAATCCTTTTTATTCCCGATACATTTTCTTACTAAATAGCTGATGAATAATCCTATTGTATCAGGTGTCATTTGATGGTTTGGCTGAGTATTTTGCTTCATCCCTTTAAGAATTGCCAATTGGAATGCTTTACGTATAGTTGATTCATCAAATTGATTAAGAACAACTGCGTCATATTGTTTATTTAAACGTTTTTTAGTCATTTCACTTAGTTCATCTTGCAAAATCGCATCGTGGAATATATTTTCAGCTGTTTCCGCCAGCGCTTCAAGATAAGTACAATGACATTCCTGTTCGATAATAATCGCTGTTTGATCGAAAAGCTGAAATGCCTTTTCAATATTTTCAAGTTTCAAGAAAAAAACCTCCGTTCTTACTTTGTTCTATTGTACCTAAGAATAGCCTTTTCCGTAAAGAAGCTGATTTCATCCGCTTTCTAATAAAAGGATATAATGATTTAACATGATAAAAAAGCTGATTCATTCTGCTTTTCAACAGTTTGAATCAGCTTGATTTTAATACTTTATTATTTCGCTTCCTTAGCAGCATTGATGGCTGCTTCATAATCAGGATGCGTAGTTGCTTCACTTACATACTCCGTATAAACAACTTTATCCGAACTATCAACAACAAATACTGCTCGAGCTAATAAACGAAGCTCAGCAATTGCCACACCATATGCTTCGCCGAAAGAAAGATTGCGATGGTCTGATAAAACATCAACGTTATTAATTCCAGCTGCTGCACACCAACGCTTTTGAGCAAATGGCAAGTCGACACTTATTGTTAAAATTTGTACATTCCCTAAGTTACTTGCCTCTTCATTAAATCGTCGAGTTTGTGCATCACAAACACCTGTATCAATTGAAGGAACAACACTAATGATTTTCACCTTGCCTTGATAGTCAGCAAGTGTTGCTTCTGATAAATCATTACGCAGAACTGTAAAGTCAGGTGCTTTATCTCCAACCTTCACTTCATTTCCTAATAATGTAACTGGGTTATGCTTAAACGTAATTTTAGCCATTATATCTCTCCCTTTCTTTCTCTACATTATATGTATAGTGCTATTCTATTATTATTAGAATTTTTTTTCAATTAATAGGTTTTACCCATGAAGAACTTTTTGTTGTTACATTCCCTCAGTATTCGTGTTTTCACTTTGGTTGCTATTGTCTTTTTTACTAAACATTGATTGCATTTTTTCTATTGCTGAAGGAGCAAGATCTAGTATTTTATCTAACAAATGCGTATTCTCGTCGAGATGAAGTATTTTTACACCACTTGAATTAACAATTAAAAAAGCAATTGGTGTAATCGATACACCCCCACCACTACCTCCACCAAAAGGAAGTTTAGGTTGTGTCCCACCTCCAGCAGCTTGCCCATGAAAACCTCCTTGAGAAAACTCACTTCCTCCTGCACCAAAACCAAACCCTACCTTCGAAACAGTCAGTATAACGCTGCCATCTGGTGTTTCAACAGGGTCACCTATAATCGTATTAACATCAATCATATCTTTCAAATTTTCCATCGCTGCATTCATAAGTCCATGAATTGGATGATCTGTCATAATAATTCCTCCTACTTAAACAAGTTCACTATGTTGTTATTCCTAGAGAAGAGGAAATGGAGGATTTATGCCTTCTCAAAAGAAAAAACAACTTAATAGCTGTGAAAATAGCATTCCCTAGCCCGAATGAAAATATGCAATGGAAATCCACTTCAATAGAGTCCCTACTATAATTAAATTTAGGAACGACACTTAACTGTGGCTTGCAACGAACTGTACAAAACTGAAAAAGAACTGCTTGTGCAATTCCCTTTATTGTCCAAAAGACACCTGTTAATTTCCCTGTAGAAGCAGCATCTTTCAAACCGAAAGTACTATTCCAGACAAATTCCTGGATGTGCAATTTACGAAAAAAAAGGCTGATACTCTCCTTAGATTCAAAAAGGAAACTCCAAATTCCTTGAATACCTTGTATATTCTCAAATACTTTTTGTATCGTAATACGTTTCTTCATCTTTTTCCCGTCAGCTTTATCTTTTTTTATGACTACACTATCATCACTCATACTTACTTTTATTACTGGAATAGTCCACTTCTTA
>Ga0233379_1000053_pt1 | contig 16041 bp, 12 predicted proteins | sample ElkDunMinimDraft_8_FD_180679 | JGI IMG/M metagenome (GOLD analysis project Ga0233379, IMG submission 180679) | Fecal eukaryotic communites from dung pellets of Tule Elk in California, USA - Elk Dung F1 | ecosystem: Host-associated > Mammals > Digestive system > Large intestine > Fecal | place...
TTCGGTTTCCAACACGCGGAAAACGTTGCGATACATATCAGCTGCCATACCATTATCGGTACCGAAAAGTACACGATCTTGGTACTTGATGAGGAACTCGCGAGTAGCGCGTGGTGTTTGTGCAGATTCTGCTACGCGTGCAGAGATATCGATGTACATATTTGGATACTTATCCAACATCGCACCCAAGCGAGGTAAATCTTGGTTCATGTTGAGGTAGTGACAAGCAATGAAAATAGTTTGAGGATTTTCGCGCAGAGCATTCTCAAAAGAGGTCATCAAGCCATTGTAGCCAAGGCAACCTGCTACCGTAGTATCTACTGCCCAAACGGCACCATTGAGCATACCATCATTGGTGTTGTCCTGTGGAAGATACATCCAGTATGGTTCTGCAATATGGATAGAAATAGGCATTTTAAGTTCAGCGCACTTTGCCAGTACAGGTTTGAGGCGTGGGTCATCGATGTGAAGGCCCTTACCTTCGGTAGGACGTGCATAGAGTTCTCCAAGACCTTTATCGCCCATCTCACCTACGCCAATAGCGCCCAGTTCGTGACATTTTTCAAGGTAAGCAATCGCTTGGTCAGGCGTACCATCTTGAAGCAGTTGGGTATAGTCAAGTGAGCACCAGAAACGGAAACGATCTGGGTACTTGCTGTACAACGCCACTACTTCTTCGAAAGGACGACCGATCCATGAGCAGTGCATCACGTGTGTTTCTTGTACACCTACCAAATCCATAGTCTTAACCCACTCATCAATCTCCTCAGCAGAAGCCACGTAGTCGTGAGAGTGCATGTCAATAATAGGGAATTTTGCTTTCTCTACAAACGTTTGCGGAATATTATTTACGTTAACGGGACGGAATTCGCTTAATAGCAAAGTATCAGCAATTCCTTTAGGTTGCTCCTTTGAGCAGCATCCAACTAAGGTAAGTGCTGCAGCAACGAATAAAATAATCTTTTTCATATATCAGTAGTATTTGATTATTTAACGAATCCAAAACGCTCTTTTGCTATGCGCTCTACATCTTCAAGGCAAGTGAAAGCGGTAGTACCACCTGCGGCTGTGGTATTGACAGCACCTGTCATATTACCATAGCGTTGGCAATCTTCGAGGGAAGCCCCTTTTACCAATTGAGAAACAAAGCCCGAGTTGAATGAATCGCCTGCACCAATGCAATCTACTACATTCTCGTTGAGCATAGCAGCCATTTGATGGCGTATGCCATCTTTCTTGATAAGCAATGAGCCACGACTACCTTGCTTGATAATAGCATTATTGATATAAGGTGCAATACATGCTATCGCATCTTCGATATTGTCTTTACGAGTCAATGCTTTGAGCTCTGTCTCATTAGGCATGAAGACAGTGATGAGTGGAAGCACTTGAGCATAATCCAAATCCCATTCCTCTACAGGATCCCATTGGGTATCCAATGAAGTGGTCACACCATTCTCTTTAGCGAGTTGAAGAATTTTGATTAAGTCACGTTTTAAACCACTCTGCATAAAGATAGATGAAATGTGGATATGCTTGGTAGATTGGAAGATGGCAGGATTGATGTCTTCAAGAGACATTACGTCCATTGCACCTTGGTAGGTGAGGTTAGCACGGTCTTCATCATAGCTCATGCAGATAGTAGCACCAGTGGCATACTGGTTGGTGCGAATAAGATAGGAAGTATCTACGTTTTTGGCTTGCAAGCTTGTTTCTACCAAGTCACCAAATTGGTCGCTTCCTACCATTCCACAGAAAGCCACCTTCACGCCCAATGCTGCTGCATTGGCCGCGAAGATTGCTGTAGAGCTACCCAATGTTAAAGTCATTTGCTTAGCGAACTTCTCTTTTCCCATTTCTGGAAAACCGTCGATTTGATTCAAGATAAGATCGACATTCAATTCGCCTAGAGCAACGATATCAAAAGGTTTCATATCTTAGATGTTCTTTAAGTGATCGTTCAGATTAACAATGTTGAATGCATAATAGTATTTATCCATATTATGCTCGATGCGCATGAGCACTACATCCTCAGCGTGAATACCTACGTACTCGAGGTTATCATACAATGTTTGACGAGCTACGAGCACCTCAGGAGCTTGCCAGATGTAGCGGCAGCCAGTCTTAACGAGCCATTGTTGACGCTCCTCAGATACCTCTGCGAGATCTTTACCTTGCTCGTCTGGTTGCAACCATTTTTTCCAACGGCCAGACTCATACACTTTTTGCCAAAGTACTTTACCCATATTGCTCAATTGTGGGATGCGACCAGCTTCGAATTGCTTTTTCTCCTCAGCCTCAAGTTCAGCGAGAGCATCAAACTCGTTCATTGTAAACTCTGGACCTACATTAGCTGCACCCATACCCGATGTTGGATAGTCTTGTGGGTTGTCTACATCGTCACTATAGTGACCTTTGATGTAACTACCATAAGGACGAACTTTAGCAGTAAGGTCGCGTGCTACTTCAGGATCGAATAGCGTAGTGTGAAGATCTGTACCTACTTTACCTACGATAAAGCATGGCCATACATCCTCAAGACCTACATTCTTTAAGCCCTCTTTGAGGTCAGAAAGGAACGTATCAAAAGTTGTTGGGTCTGCCAAACCACCGTGCACTTCCTCTGTACCTACCTCGTAAGAAATAGGAGCGATTCCGTTCGCCTTGCGGAAATTCTCAGCGTGAAGAATGAGTTCTACGGTGCGTTGTGCTACTACGTGAATATCAATAATCTCGCCCTTTGGCAAGAAGATATCGACAGTTGGGTCTACGTGAATCAAGTCGTAGCCGGCCAAGATAGCAGCCTCGTAACTCTCTTTGACGCCTTGCATAGCGCGTTCAGTATCCCAACGTTGTTGAGTTTGAATATCCTTCAACCATGGGCCTCCGTGATCAATAGCCACTACATATGGACCAGTATAGTGCACAGCAGCAGCCTCACGAGCGAGTACCTTGGTAAACTCTGCAGGCGTCATACCTGTGTAGCCACCATCGGTATCCACTTGATTGAGTGTAGTAGCAAAATAGATTGGCGCATTATTACGCTTAGCTGCGCGGAAAGATGCCTTGATTACTGACAATGAGTTAGGGCATGCAGCAAAAAGAGTGCGTGGCACGCCAGTGGTTTGTTTGAGTTCCTCCATCACGCGGAGGATATTTTCGGTTTTAGCCATATCTTTAGTGTTTAGAATTTAGTGAATTATTCGTAAATGATAACGCCTTCTACTACGCGGTGGATATTACCAGATACAGATGGAGTGTCTGGGCAGAGTCCGTGAGCAACAGATGTATAGAAGCCCAACAACTGACCTACTAATACGTATGGCAACACGCTATAGATACCCGTTTTAGCCAATCCATTAGGCATTACCACTTGCAAATCTTCCTGTACACCTTCTATATTTACGCGCGCGCCCGCGGAAACGATAATTTGAGCTACTAACTTATTATTGCCACTCACTTGTTTAACCAAGTCGCGCTCATAACGCTGAATAGCCTCATCGTCTTGCATGAGATACACCATGATAGATTGCTCATTTACCACTGCCTTGGGGCCGTGACGGAATCCAAGGAAACTATCGAATTTGCATACCACACCACCATCGGTGAGCTCTTGCAACTTTAAGTGACATTCTTCTGCAATACCCTTCATAGGGCCAGAACCCAAAAATACGCCACGCTCAAACGGACGAGCAGCTATTGCCTCAATAGCACCTGCATAACCTGACAAGACTGCTTGTGCATTAGCAGCCACAGCCTCGATACGCTCGCGTTCTGCTTCAATATGATCAATTTGGCTAATCATCAAGCAAGTAAGTAGCATTGTAGAGAAACTACTCGTCATTGCCAAACTCTTATCATCGGTCTCTTCTGGCAGAAGGAGAGAAAGGATATTCTCAGCATTGGCTGATTGAGCCAAATGACCATTCTTATTGCATGTGATATAAATATGAGCCACGTTCTTGCAAATAGCATTCGCCAAATTTACAGCAGCAACACTTTCTGGACTATTGCCAGAACGAGCAAAGCTAATCAGTAGCAATGGTTTGTCAGCTACCAAATAATCAGCTGCATTAGTAACAATATCGGTAGTAGCCACAGCACGAACATTTTTCCACACACCACGAAGCAATGGAGCAATAGCATCTCCAATAAATGCAGAAGTACCAGCACCAGTCAATACAATGTCTGTTTCATTGGTCAAATACTTCTCCAAGAAAGCTTGGATTCTTGTTTTCTCTTCAAGCAGCACCTCATACTCCTTTATCCAGCATGAAGGTTGTTGCAAAATCTCTTTATACGTAAAAGTTTCCATAAAGCATAAATACGATTAATTTTCTATAAATTTGCTGCAAAGTTACTACGTAAAAGACAAATAATATTGTTAAAAAACATGTTAAAAAACATATTTTCCATTCAAAATATATAATACACTGATTATCTGTATGTTAATAATTTACACTTTCAAATATTTACTTTCGAAACATTTCGAAAGTTACATAAAGATACAAACATCTCTTATATACAATAGATCAGCATTAATTTGCAAAACAACCAAATTTTGAATACTAAAGATAAAAAACACCGAACACAGGTATTCATGCGTTCGGTGTGGAGGAAATTAGATATTGAATGGTTACCATTCTTTATGTCTTGCGCAGGTAGGGAAGTCGCGCTTACAATGAGCAATATCGGCCAAAGATACTTATTTGGGGCTATTGTTTATCAATTATCAATCTTCTATTCACAGGACTTCGCTTCTGCTTCATATGCGGCAAATGGGAAGATTAGACATGCTGTGCCGTCCATTGTGGGCTCGTTGGTAGAATAATCATTCGTAGAGTCGTGATACACCATCACATTGGGCTGATAGCGCATATAATTGATACCACCTTCCATGTTCACTCCACGCAGACTGTTGAAAATGCCTTGATACACGGGACCATCCACCAATCCACCGGTTGTATTACCAATCTTCTCGCTAATCATAAACGAGTGAGGCTGAGTAGGATAGCACTTTGCTCCAGGCAATTCTACGATCATACACACTCCCCATGGGTTGCAGCCCAGCAGCCAATCACGCAACGATGACTCCATATCAATATACGTCGAGTCATTGGTCAATTGACGATACAAGATACATTGGGTCAACATAGCCGTAGTGAGGTTATTGGAGCACCAGATAGATGGTACGCCATATAAGAAGGCTTGCTGCACAGGCTCGCCATGTAGTGCACGTTGATAGACCGTATCAATACCCCTTTTCAAATAGGCAACAAACTCCTCCCGAGAACGATTCTTAGCCTCACTAGCCAAACGATAGTGACCGATATTCATAAACGGATACCATTGGTAATGACGCGCCGTATCACTGCCCATCCATGGGGTAGTAGGTTCTTTCCTTCCGTAGGCTACTGCCTCTTTGAGATAAGACTTATCGTCTGTCATGCGATACAACTCATACGCTCCTAACTCCATATCATCCACCCAGTTAGTTTCTTCGTAGATATATGGCGAGCGAACAGAAGCTGTCTGACTAAACCCCGGTTTACGAACGCCCAATTCGTAGGCATCTTCGGCTTTCTCTCCAATACGCGCGGCCAGTTCAGGATAGTATGGCGCCAGAACCTTGCTACCCAACGCAAAACAAGATGCATACTTACCCACAATCGACGAAGTACCCGTTGAGATATTCATGCCCTTACCTTGCACCTGCGGCTCACCCGTAACGAAATAGACAGGACGGCCGTTATTCACACCCCAGCCATAATCGGCTTGGTCATCTTTAGGGAAACGCATACCGATATGGTCGCGGTCATCAGCCAATTGGTTATAGAACTCCCCAGGTTCGGGATTCATACGATCCAACCAATCCAATCCCCAACGAATCTCATCCACAATATCAGGAATGCCATTTGCCCCAGGTGTGCCATTGGTCTGGTACCTATCGCCAAACAACTCGGGATATTGCTCATAAGCCAACATCATCTGATAGATCGCATTGGCAGTAGTCGTCGCATATTGCAAACAATCGCTGGCGTCATGCCAACCACCACGTACGTCTATATGTTGCCCCGTCTTAGTTGGGTGATAAATGATATACCCATCTTTTTGGTGGCAACTATCCCCCGTGAATGGATTCCATCCGCAGCGTTGCTGACGCATATAGTTTAGAGGAAAATCTGCCAAACCGTCATAGACATGCTTGCTAATGAGGAAACTATCGGAAACGGCTTCGCCTATCTTTAATTGATGCCAACCCTCCTCTTTGAGGTCCGAGAAGTCGTAACGAGTATATTCCCAACGACCACTATCACCCGTCATGATAATCGCGAATTTCTTCGCTTCGGGCAGATAGCCAATCTGTGAAACACGAATGATTTGTTCGGCCATAGCCAAACTGCTGATGCATAGTATGCTAAGGAATAATTTAAAACGCATAGTGGAAATGTTATAGTTGTCTTAGGTAGAAAACAGCTTTCGTGTGCCGTAGATTGTGGTGAAATGTTTGTAGTAAAAGTTGTTCCTTTATATTTCTAGCAGGTAGTTATTCTATTTCCAATTGTTTGCGTTCACGCATGATTTCCTGTTGCAATACCTCTGGCGTTGGCAACTCTAATAGATATTTAGAAGCAAAGATTTGACGATGCTCTGCTAAAACAGAGTATTTTACAACCGCTTCGTTCTTGTCGGAACATAGAATCAAGCCCAATGTAGGATTGTCATCCGTATGTTTATACAAATCATCAAACATACGAATATAGCTATCCATTTGTCCTACATCTTGATGCGTTAATTTACCTAACTTAAGGTCAATCAAAACATGGCACTTCAATATGGAATGGTAGAACACCAAATCCACATAGAAATCTTCATTATCATAACGCATCAATTTTTGTCGTGCCACAAAACAAAAGCCCTTTCCCAATTCTAATAAGAAAGATTGCAAATTATTGATAAGTGATTTCTCAATATCTGTTTCATGCAAAGCGGGGTAATTCTTTAAATTTAGGAATTCCAGCACATAAGGGTCATGAATGAATTCTTGTGGGGCTAATTGTGCGAGGTTATTTTCTGCCTCTTTGCGTACTGATAATGTGTCTGTACTATTTAATATACGTTCATAATACAAGACAGAAATTTGGCGATCCAACTGTCGAGATGACCATGTTTGCTCCGCAGCTTCGTTCATATACCACAAGCGTGCTTGCTCGTTTTGTACACGAATCAATAAACGATAATGTGTCCAAGTCAATTCGGGGCGCAATGCGTCCCATTTTGGGAATACTAAATAGAATTGGCGTATACGGCGTAATTCTCTCTCATCAAAACCTTTCCCGAACTCGTCTGTTAGGCGTTTTGACAGATCTGATAATATAGCTTTACCATATTCAGCTCGTGTATTGCCCTGTTGTTCATCTTCAACGATCAGACGACCAACATTCCAATATGCAGTTACCATAGCAAAATTAACTGCTTTGTAAGCTGTTCGGCGTGCAGTAACAAGTACTTCGCGAATTTCTGCGAATAGGTGACTTGAGTTTGAAAGTGTTTGATTAGATTTATCGATCTCGCTCATCATTGTATAATTTTGTTAATTACCCTGCAAAGGTACAGAAAAATTTGCAGATATGCAAGTTATAGTTTGTGAAATGATGATTTATTGGTGTGATTTGTATAAAAAGTCACATCTTCATTTTTGACAAAATAGGCGTGCTGCAAGTTAGACGACCACTGTCGGACATCTTTAGGACTTCTATGGGCTTTCGGTGGCTTTCTATAAACGTGTCTCTATAATAATGCTGCAAAAATCTTCGGCATTTTGGTAGTTTTGTGCCGAAGATTAGAGATTTTGGAGAGAAAAGTGGTTGATATAGCATACGGAAGTGTCTGTATTATAACATCTTCCGCATGGGTGTATGTATTTCCAATGAGATTATACGCAGTGAGTGCTCAATCGCCGCGTTTGGCTTCGCGGGCGAGGTGGTAGAAGACTTGCTCCATAGACATGGTTTCGTAGGTCTGGTGCAGCAACTCCGCATAATGTTTCCTCAGCGTAGTGGGTGTGTCCAACGCACGAATCTGCCCATCCACCATCATCGTGATACGGTCGCAATACTCTGCCTCGTCCATATAGTGCGTGGTGACAAAAATCGTTGTACCCTCTTGAGCCGTGGCACGAATCAAATCCCAAAACTGTCGCCGCGTGATTGGGTCAACACCGCCTGTGGGTTCGTCCAAGAAAATCAGTTTGGGACGATGTACAGTAGCTACCATAAATGCCAACTTCTGCTTCCAACCCAAAGGCAATGACCCTACCATATCATCCTTGTGCTCATGAAATTGCAGTTTCTCCAGCAACTCATGCGTGCGTTGAGCAATATCCTCCTTGCTCATGCCATAGATGCCACCATATAGCTGGATATTCTCTTCGATAGTCAAGTCCTCGTACAAAGAAAATCGCTGGCTCATATAGCCAATATGCCGCTTGATAAGTTCGCCCTCGGTGCGGATGTCGTAGCCCACCACAGTGCCAGCGCCATCGGTAGGAAAAGACAGCCCACATAGGATACGCATAGCCGTAGTTTTGCCTGCACCATTAGCACCAAGAAAGCCAAAGATCTCGCCTTCGTACACATCAAAAGAGATATGGTCAACGGCGGTAAAGGAACCGAACTGTTTGGTCAGATTACGAACAGAGATGATAGGTGACATGGTTAGTTTTGTTTTTTATATGTGATGGTAGCCAGCGCATTAAACCCTATAGCCAGCAGCGTTAGCATGATAAATTCGAAGCGCAGTTCGGGTAATAACGTCCCCTTGAGATACACCGCGCGGAAGACATTTATCACATGGCGTGGCGGGAAAGCAACAGTAATGTATTGTGCCCATTGTGGCATACTCTCGATAGGCGTGAATAATCCCGACATCAGTATGAAAATCATCACAAAGAAGAACATCACAAAGATACCTTGCTGCATCGTAGAAGACACATTGGCTATACTGACCGCGAAGCCCGATAGGCAAAGCGAATAGAGGAATGATGCCAAGAACAATAGCGCAGGATTGCCCGCAGGGGTAAGTCCGTACACCGCCCATGCCAATAGCATAGAAAAGCCCAATAGCACGAGACCTATCACCCAATATGGTATGAGTTTGGCGAGAATAAACTCTATGCGACGGACAGGCGTGACATTGATTTGCTCAATCGTACCGTGCTCTTTCTCTGTAATGATATTGAGTAGCGGTAAGAAGCAACTAACCAGCAGCAGGAGCATTACCATCAACGCGGGCAGCATAAAATGGCGGTAGTTACCCGTAGGGTTATAGCGGTTTTGGATGGTAATGAGATTAGAGGACGGCGTTCCGCCTACAGGATGCCCTGACGGGCTATAGGACGCTTCGCTATAGGTTATTGAATATTCATTGATAGCCGAGACTATGGTCTGCACAGCATACTGCATACCTTGTCCACCTTTGGTGGCATTCACGCCATTGGCTGTGAGCAAGATAGGCTTAGGATGACCATTGCGCAGGTTACGTTCGAAGTGTTCGGGCACGGATATGATGACATCTATCTCGCCTTGGTCAAGACGCTGGATGGCATCATCGTAACTGCCTGCAGTAGTTTGTAGTCGGAAATAATCGGAGTTTGCCAAGTGACTTTCTATGCGCATAGAGAGTGACGAACGGTCGTTATCAAGCAATGCTACCGACACGTTCTTGACATCCATCTGCGTCACCAATGGCATCACTAATACCAACATGATAGGCATCATCACCAGCAGTTTGGGCAAGAACTTATTACGACGAAACTGAATCAGTTCTTTGCGAATCAATATAGGTAATATACTTTTAGCCATAACTATTCTAATCGGTCGTTAAACTTCTTGATACTTGCCGCAAAAATCACTACGGTCATGCCGCATAGTATAGCAAATTCTTTGGCTATCCCCACGAGCGAGAGCCCCTCCACCATTACCTTGCGTATGGCTTCGATAAACCATCGTGCAGGAACAATATAGGTGATTTGTTTGAGTACAGGTGGCAAGTTCTCCAAAGGGAAGAGCATGCCGCTGAACATTATCATAGGTATCATCATCACCATGGCACATATAAGCAGTGCCACCATCTGACTTTGCGCCATTGTACTTACGAATAATCCCAGTGCCAGCGATAGAGTGATATACACCACGCATAGTAGCAACAATGTAGGCAAGTTGCTGCTTATAGGCATATCCAGCACGAAGTGCGAGAGCAGCAATATCGTTGCCAAGTTGATGAGCGAGATGACGAGGTAAGGCATCATTTTTGCCAGCACGATATAGATAGGGCGGATAGGCGACACCAATAGCACCTCCATTGTGCCCATCTCTTTCTCGCGCACTACCGACACACATGTCATCAGCGCGCAGATAAGGATAAAGATTAGTCCCATAACACCTGGCACAAAGTTGTATGCCGATTTCAACTGCGGATTGTGGCGCATGTAAGTAGAAATTAGTTTCGAGGACGGCGTTCCGCCTACAGGACGCCCTGACGGGCTATAGGACGCTTCGCTATTGGTTATAGGCGAGGAGTTAAGGATTGAGAGCAGGTAGTTGCTGGCAGTGGCAGAGATAGAAGAGTTGGACGCATCCACCACGATATTGCGGTTGCCATTGCTGGCGAACATCACCACCGCAGCGCACTTGCCACTACGCAACATCGCATCTACCTCTTGCTCGCGTATCACACCTTGATAGTCGATATATGGGTTGTTCTCGAGGGTGGTCAGTTGTTGCCGCACATCGGGCGTAAACTGCTCCACTACAGTCATCACACGAATATGGCTAATCTCTGTGGAGATAGCAAAGCCAAACAGCACCATCAACAGCACAGGTATCAGCAGCACAATCATCATCGTGCGCACATCCCGAAAGATATGGGTACATTCTTTGCGAACGAAACTCAAGAAAGGTGTCATGATTGTTGGCTCATTAAGTGAATAAACGCTTCTTCAAAATTGCTTTGCCCCGACTGCTGGATGATGGTTTGTGGCGTATCAATTGCCAGTATCTGCCCCTTATTGATCAGTGCCACGCGCGAGCAGCGTTGTGCCTCGTCCATGTAAGGCGTTGATACCAATATGGTAATCCCTTGTTGGCGTAGCGCGTAGAGCATATCCCAAAACTCTACTCGACTGACCACATCTACACCTGTCGTGGGCTCGTCTAAGAAGAGTACCTTTGGTTTGTGAATTAGTGCGCAAGACAATGCCAATTTCTGCTTCATACCGCCCGATAATTTTCCTGCTCTGCGGTCGCTGAATGGCTCGATTTGTCGGTAGATAGGGGCTACCATGTCGTAGTTCTCCTCAATGGTTGTGCCGAAGATAGAGGCAAAAAACTCCATATTCTCTCGTACCGTCAAATCGCTATATAGCGAGAACCTTCCTGGCATATATCCCACCTGCTTGCGTATATCTCGATAATCGTTCACGATATCCAATCCGACTACGGATGCGCGACCTGCATCGGGTTTGAGCAATGTGGTCAATAGGCGAAAGAGCGTCGTCTTGCCAGCACCATCAGGACCTATTAGCCCAAATAACTCGCCTGCCTTTACATCAAAACTGACATCGCGCAACGCAGCCACTTCGCCATAGGATTTGCTGATATGTTCTACCTCGATTGCTTTCATCAGAGTATTACTTCGCCATACATACCGATCTTCAATTTGCCATCGTTCTTCACGGCAATCTTAGTGGCATATACCAAGTTGGCACGGCTATTGCGTGTCTGTATGCCTTTGGGTGTAAATTCACTCTCGGCTGCAATCCATACTACAGTGCCTTCGTACTCATATTGCTCGTCTCCGCCGAAGTCTGCAATCACCGTTACCGTTTGCCCGAGTACTACTTGTGACAGTTGGTCGGAGGTAAAGTATGCACGCAGGTACATGTTTTGCAAATCTGCCACACGCATCAATGCTTTGCCTATCACGGTCATCTCGCCCTGCTCTACATAGCGTACCAGTACAGTGCCATCGCATGGTGCGGTAATACGCGAACGGCGTATCTGGTCATCTATCACTTGCATTTGAACTTCCAGCGCAGCAGCATTATTGGTGATGCTGGCTACATTGGCATTCAAGGTCTGCAGGGTCGCATCCAATTGCGAACGCAATACCGACAACTGCGCCGCTACATCATCCACCTGTTTGGCAGTGGCTGCGCCACCTTGTTGCATGCGTTGCAAACGAGCCAACTCGGTCTCTTGTTTGTGGATCTGCTCGCGCAGCGAAGCCACTTGCTTCTGCACATCGGGTTTGGTAGCAAGGATAGCGGCTTGTTGCTTCTCCAGCACAGCGCGCTGCAACACCAACGCTGATGTGTCAATTACTCCCAATAACTCACCCTCCTGCACCAATTGACCTTCAGAGGCATTCAGCGAGATAAGTTTACCTGTATTCTCGGCACTAATAGTGATAGCCGTGGCTTCAAAAGTGCCTGTTGCATCATAATCTTGTTGGCGATTACACCCTAAAAGAGTTATTGCCGCGAGAGCAAAAATGTTTATTTTTTTCATGGTATTATAAGTTTTGCAGTTCATATGTAGCTTTGATTAGTTCTATCTGATGGATGGCGCGAGCCGATTTGGCAGCATCTTCATTGGTGATGGTTTGCAATAGTTCGGAGATGGTGATAGTGCCATTCTCATATTTTGTTTCGGCGGCTTGGCGCACACTGCTCCGTAGCTCTGCTATTTGCTCGTCGCTCTGTAGCGCTTGTTTCAAGCGCACTATCTCGGCGTTCTCTTGCATACGTTGTATGCGCTGATTGTAGAGGAATACGTCCTCTTGCACTTGGATCTGTTCTTGGCGTAAGTCCAATTGGCGAAGCGTGTTCTTCTGGGTGTAATATGCACCTATATTCCATTGCATACGCACACCCACTATGCCACTCAATCCCCAGCGTGATGATTGCATCGCCTCAAACATGTTCAGCGTAGGATAGCCATACCACCCTTGTGCAAAGGCACTAAACTGAGGCATCGAATAAGACAATATCTTCTTGCGTTGCGATGCAATATGGTCGCTTTGGTAGGTCAGCAACTGCAATTCGGGGCGTATGTTTGTCTCTTTGAGACTCAGTTCTTGCGCTTGTGGCAACACCAGTTCTGTTTGCGACAAGTTACGTCCGACCATCATGCTCAGCATCTCGCGATAAGCCCTCAGCGAGTATTGTAGTTGTTCGCGTTTTTGCTGTAGCTCTAGCACTTCTACCGTTAGCGCATCCACATCGCTTGATAGCACAATGTGGTTGTTGTACATTGTTTGCACGCGCGCCAGATTGCTGCGCAAGAGCGAGTCGGTACCTGCTAATTGTTGCGACTGCTCTTGCAACAGTAGAATGCCAAAGTATAGGGATAGTATGCGATTGTCTAATTGGTGCAATTCCACATCTATCTTTGCTGTTTGTTGCTGTTGCTCGCATTGTGCAGCTTGTTTGTTAGCAGCAGCCATGCCACCGTCCCAAATATTCTGCTGTACATCCACCTGCACCTTGCCTTGGAATGGTCGCATATACATATCTGGAATGTCTTTGCCCATATTGCTGAGCATATCTCCCAGTCCCATCGCTTGCCACACATCGCTCATATTGGCAGCATCGCTTTGATAGGTGGCTTGTGCCGACAATACTACACGAGGTATCCACGCACGAGCAGCATTGCTCAGTGTGTACTCCGTGGATTGTTGAATCAATGCATACTGTCGTATGGCGGGATAGTTCTGTTGCGCCCAATGGCGACACGAGTCCAGCGTCACTTGAGCATGGCTCACACCCACCCAAAGACATAGTAGAAAAATAATGCTTCTTCGTTTCATATAATCATGGTATCTAATTGCTTGCAGCGTGGCGGTATAATAGTTCATCCGTTTTCCGCTGCAAAGGTACTGCTTTTTCTATTCGTAAGAAAGAGTAGAAACCGATAAAAATTGAGCAATTTATACGAAAATATCCTATTTTTTGGTTTATTTCTTGTGTTATTTGAGAAATTTCCGTATCTTTGCACACAAAATCAATAGATATGGAAACACAAATAGGTATAGAACTCTGCACAGCAGGAATGGCAGAAAAAATGACCATCAATGGTAAATGTACAATAGTAGCTGGCACAATTATGGTTATCTCGCCCATGTTTCCTATGTGGGAAATCAGTAGGAGCAACGACTATCAATCCTGTATTCTACTTGAAAATATAGAGAACATTATGCCAATTTTTGCGAAGCATATTCCCGCTTTTCAGCAATTGCCTTCCATGCAACCATATATGCAACTAACACACCAACAGCAGCTGCATTTTTTGCAGAGTATAGACAGAATCAAGGAAAAAGAGCAATTACTCATCAATGAAGTACACCCGATGCGACGCAAACTACTGACCACAATGATTCTGCTCATCAAACAAGAAACACTATCAGAATACGTTTATCTCTTTAGTGAGCAGTTATTGCTCAACCACTCGCCTGCATTGCCTAAACGCCAAGTAATGACATCGTTTATACTGATGCTCAATCAAGAATATAGTCAACATCGAACGGTGGCGTATTATGCTGAAAAACAAGGATTAACTCCGCGTTCTTTTGCTGATATTGTAAAGGAAGAAACGGGATGCACCCCAATGGAATGGATTAATATGGTGACTATCAATCATGCTAAATTATTGCTTCGCCAACCGAATATACAGGTTAAGCAAGTGGCTGCTAAGTTGGGTTTTCCTGAGCAGTTTACCTTTCGCAAGTATTTCAAGACCCATACGGGCATGTCCCCTACAGAGTATATCACGCAAAGTAGATAGTGATGGGGGTTAGCCGTTTGTGTATGTTATATATTTTGTATCTTAGCAACATCTTTCAGCAGTAAATGTTTTTAGGATTGTAGTCAACCTTTTTAGGAAAGGTGGAAACTTCTTTAGGAAGCCATCTTAATAAACAGCACATTTTGTAGGCAGGGAGTTGAGTCGGAGTTCTCTCGGTCTTCTCTCGGTGTTCTCTCGGTGGAATTAGGCAAGGTACAAGAGAGGTAAAAGAAACGGCAATCTTAACAAACAGCACTTTTGTAGTTTGGGAGTTCCTATGTTGTTCCTTGGTTCTTCTTTGGTTCGTCGTTGGTTCTGAGCCCGAGGGAGATAGGGACGGTACAACGGAAGGAAATCTTAATTTTAGGTATAAACTATGAGTGATAAGTGATGAGTAAAAGGTGTAGAGTGTAGGGTGTAAGGTGTAGAGTGTAGGGCGTAGGGTGTAGAGGCAGGGATAAAACAAGAGGCGTGCCGAAGCACACCTCTTATTATATATAGCGATAACCGATATCCGATTACCGTTTCCCGAAGGGGATTAGTCTTGGAACTTTGCGCAGAGGAACTCGCGGTTGAGGCGAGCGATGTTTGCCAAAGATACTTGTTTTGGGCACTCAGCAGCACATGCACCAGTGTTGGTACAGTTACCAAAGCCCAATTCATCCATCTTAGCCACCATTGCCTTAGCACGAGCAGCAGCTTCTACCTTACCTTGTGGCAAGAGAGCCAATTGGCTAACCTTAGCAGAAACGAACAACATAGCAGAGCCGTTCTTACATGCAGCAGCACAAGCACCGCAACCGATACAACTTGCAGCATCCATTGCCTCGTCAGCGTGAGCCTTAGGAATTGGAATTGCGTTTGCATCAGGTACACCACCTGTATTAACTGACACGAAACCACCAGCTTGCATAATCTTATCGTATGCCTCGCGGTCCACCATCAAGTCCTTGATTACAGGGAAGGCACGGCTACGCCATGGCTCAATTGTGATAGTCTCGCCATCTTTGAACTTACGCATGTGCAATTGGCAAGTGGTGATAGCGCTGTCTGGTCCGTGTGGGTGACCGTTCACATACATAGAGCACATACCGCAGATACCCTCACGGCAGTCGTGGTCGAATGCGATAGGATCTTTGTGCTCGCTGATGAGTTGCTCGTTGAGGATATCAATCATCTCCAAGAACGAAGCACCTTG
>Ga0233379_1000054_pt1 | contig 15821 bp, 13 predicted proteins | sample ElkDunMinimDraft_8_FD_180679 | JGI IMG/M metagenome (GOLD analysis project Ga0233379, IMG submission 180679) | Fecal eukaryotic communites from dung pellets of Tule Elk in California, USA - Elk Dung F1 | ecosystem: Host-associated > Mammals > Digestive system > Large intestine > Fecal | place...
TACATTTATTACCATTACACAAAACAAGATTTATGACAAAACATATGTGATTAAAAACGTGAAATAACTTTCTCTTCGCATATTAAGTCGTAAGATTTGCGAATCAGCCAAGCATTAAAATATTTTTTACAACCTCTGCTTACTTTTTTTATACAATGCTACATTTCATCTAAATATACTATCTCCATAAAATTTTCATTTATCGATTGATACACTCTTCTTTAATATGATATTGTTTGACTAATGACAATTGTTTGTAATTTTTACATATTTCTCTATTATTTTCAAAATTCATATTTTAAGAAGGTGAAAAAACTGTGCATCACGGATTAAAAAGATTTGCTGTATTAACGACTTTCGTTATGCTTCTCATCCTACTCGGAGGCGCACTCGTAACGAAAACAGATTCTGGTATGGGCTGTGGAAATTCCTTTCCACTTTGTCATGGTGAGTTGATACCAAGTAATATAACAAAGGAATTAGTAATTGAATTGGCTCACCGTATTGTTTCTGGTACGGGTGGAATCTTAGTGTTCATTTTATCTATTTGGAGTTGGAAGAAGATTGGACACATCAGAGAAACAAAATTCCTTGCACTCATTTCCTTCTTATTCATTGTCGTTCAAGGATTAATTGGTGCTGCTGCAGTGTTATGGGGACAATCCGATTTTGTCTTAGCCCTTCATTTTGGAATATCGCTTATTTCATTTGCCGCTGTTTTCTTATTAACATTATTAATCTATGAAGTTGATAAAAAGTTTGAAGCTGAAAAAGTCATTTTTGATAGTAGAATGATTTTTCACACAATCAGTATCATTTTATACATCTATTTAGTCATTTATACAGGTGCTCTTGTTCGTCATACTAATGTTAGTTTAGTTTGTCCCGATTGGCCTTTCTGTAGAAACGATGCAGTTTGGTATCCGACCAATTTAAATGAGTGGATTCAAATGGGACATCGGCTAATGGCAGGTCTTGCATTCATATGGGTTGCTTATATTACATACGTTGCAATTAAGCGGTATCAACATCAAAAAGTGATCGTTTGGTGTTGGATTTGTTCATTTACTTTAATATTGTTACAAGTGATTTCAGGTGCGGTCATTATTTTTACAAAAGCAAATTTATTGATTGCGTTAGCTCATGCGCTTTTTATCTCCTTATTATTCGGAGTTTTAACCTACTTATTACTGCTTGCTAGTAGAAGTAAAAAAAATGCTATGTTAACAGAAAAGAAGCAAAAATAAAATCCAAAGCATAACTACATTTTAATAAAGGAAACTTTGAAAAACGGCTTCTAGAGAATTAATTTAGTGGAAGGTTAAATCTTACCCGTAGTTGGAAATACGCATGTGAAATTGATAAGAATCGTCTATCCTTAAATTTTGTTTTAGTCAACTAGATTTATACATGGAAGGACGATTCTTTTATTTAGCTATTTTCTAAAAGATTGTTGTTTTTAAACAAGAGTTCAGAGAATGAAATGAGTAAAAAAAAAGTTGATTGATTGGATCACAAGGTGTCGAGACACCTACTTAGTGTAGCACGACAGGAGAGACACCCTAGACGTTCATGCGCCAAAGCAGCTCACCGCACGCTCCGCAGATTTGCTTAGTATCTAAGTGCGGAAAGCAATCTTGTAATTTACAAAACACTTCAAAATTACTTTTTTTCAGCTTAATTAGGATGGCATCGCACCGAATCCACACTTTGTATTTTCTCTTTCATGAACATATATGGACAACACTACAATAGTAACAGTCCTTCATAGAATAAAAAGAAGACGATTTTCATTTCACCGAAAGGAGATTTGACATGTATCAATTTCAATACAATCCTTATCTTTATAGTATACCTTCCCCTATATACCAAATTAGACAGCAAACTCAACCAACGGCTCAATCTCATTCAAATGCAAATAACCCTTACCCCCCCATAGAACCTGAAACATTTTATGTATCCATAAAACAACTTAATGCTTTGCTTAGAGTTGCCGCAACTCTATCTTATCAACTCAATAACTCAGACATGGGTATAGAAATTATGGAAGCTGCCCAGAAAGGAAATACAGCTAAAATTTATGAAACCTTGCAAAAGTCTGGTATTCCAGACGATGTGATAGTAAGTTATACCCCATATGGAATCACATTTAAGGTCATTCCCGAAGGACAAACAGGACCCATTTTAACATCCGCTTCACTCCACCTGACTTGGAAAGAACTACTATAAGTAAAAAATGAACATTTATCTAACAGCTGTAGCCTGCCAATAAAAAATTGGCCATTACAGGCGAAACATGCGAAGACAGTAAAACCTTGTGACGCACCTAATGATTAGCATTCACTTGCATCTACTCCGAATACTAGTAGGAACCAACTTCTACTGTGCGTTCGTCGTGACACAGTCTATCTAGAGAAATAATGGATATATGAGACATCGAGATAAATTTTTTCATCTAAATGCACTTTGGTCAAGGAAAGTTAGTTGGACTTCACCTTAAAGATCCCAAGCGCAAAGTAAGAAGGCATCTCACTTTTCGAGATGCCTTCTTACTTTATAGTAAATTATAAAAATCTACATTGTGTATAAAATTGAATAGAGTAAATCACCGTCTTAAACCGTATGAACTTCGGCAACCTCCAGTTAATACGGTGCTTAACGGGGCCGTTCCCTACGCTTTTGTTCCTATAAAACTCATACATTATTCTTTTATTAATTCAATTAAAAGATCGCCTGTAGCAATCCCTTCTCCATTTGATACATAAATTTCCTTAATAGTTCCAGTGAAAGGTGCTTGTACAGTTGTTTCCATCTTCATTGCCTCTGTGATAATTAGATGATCACCCTTTTGAACCTTTTCACCTTTATCTACAAGTACTTTAATTACCGTACCTGGCATAGAAGCACCAATATGATTTGGATTACTTCCATCAGCCTTTACCTTTGTTGTAACAGTAGATTTTACACTTTCATCTTTAATGATAATTTCTCTTTGTTGGCCATTTAACTCAAAATAAAGTACTCTTGTACCGTCTGGATGAGGATGTCCAATTGAAACTAACTTCACGATTAATGTTTTACCTGTTTCAATATCAACTTCAATTTCTTCTCCAATATTCATACCATAGAAGAATGTTGGTGTATCAAGAGATGAAATATCATCATAGAGTGATAATGTTTTATCGTAATCTAAATACACTTTCGGATATAGTGCATAAGCAATTGTATCGAACCCTGTAACAGGACGTTTAATCTTGTTATATAGCTCGTCTTTGAGTTCCAATAAATCCACTTCTTCTAATAGCTCTCCTGGACGGACAGTGATAGGCTCTTTCCCTTTTAAAATGACTTTCTGTAATTCTTTAGGGAATCCTCCAGTTGGTTGACCTAACATCCCTTCAAACAATTCAACAACAGAATCAGGGAAATCAAGTGAATGGCCTTTAGTTAAAACCAGGTCTTCATTCAAGCTATTTTGAACCATAAATAAAGCCATATCCCCTACAACTTTGGATGAAGGTGTTACTTTCACAATATCACCGAACATCAAGTTAACACGACGATACATATCTTTTACTTCTTCCCAGCGGTCTCCTAGACCAACTGCTTTTGCTTGCTGTTGTAAATTACTATATTGACCACCTGGCATTTCATGCTGATACACTTCCGTATGAGGAGCAATCATACCACTTTCAAAGTCTTGATAATATTTACGAACATCTTCCCAATAATAAGATAGTTGTTCCATTGATTTAATATCCAATTTTGGCTTACGTTCTGAACCTTCAAGAGCATAATACAATGTATTCATGCTTGGCTGCGAAGTCATGCCAGCCATTGTACCTAATGCAGCATCTACAATATCAACACCCGCATCAATCGCTTTGCTGTATGTCAAAATTCCATTTCCACTTGTATCATGTGAGTGTAGATGAATTGGAATATTGACAGTAGACTTCAATTCAGAAATTAATCTGTATGCGGCATCCGGTTTTAATAAACCAGCCATATCCTTTATCGCTAAAATATGGGCACCTTGATTTTCTAACTCTTTTGCTAAATCTTTATAATAATCTAATGTGAATTTCGTTCTAGTAGGATCATTAATATCACCAGTGTAACAAATAGCTGCTTCAGCAATTTTGCCGTTTTGACGTACAGCATCAATAGCAACTTCCATACCTTTTACCCAGTTAAGACTATCAAAAATACGGAATACATCAATGCCTGCATTAGCAGATAGCTGTACGAATTCACGGAGAACATTATCCGGATAATTTTTATAGCCAACAGCATTTGATCCTCTTAATAGCATTTGAAACAAAACATTCGGAATTTTCTCACGTAAAGATAGTAGTCGATTCCATGGATCTTCTTTTAAGAATCGGTAGGCCACATCAAATGTTGCTCCTCCCCACATTTCTGAAGAAAATAGGTTTGGCAACAGTTTCGCTGTCGGTTCTGCAATATTCAATAAATCTGTCGTTCTAACGCGTGTAGCTAACAAAGATTGATGAGCATCTCGGAAAGTTGTATCTGTAATCAAAACTTCTTTTTGATTTTTAATCCATTCAACTAATCCATCTGCTCCATGTTGGTCTAGAATTTGCTTCGTTCCATTGGCATATGTAACATCATGAGGAAGTACAATCTTCCTTGGATGTTCAAAGGTAGGCTTTTTCTTCTTTTCTATACCTGGGAAACCATTTACTGTTACGTTCCCAATATAGGAAAGCATTTTGGTACCTCTGTCTTTTCCAATCGGGAATACAAATAATTCTGGCGTCTTATCAATGAAAGAAGTATCTACTTTTCCAGATGTAAACTTCTCATGCTTTACAACGTTTTCTAAAAATGCAATGTTTGTTTTAATACCGCGAATACGGAATTCTTTTAAGTTACGGACCATCTTTTTACATGCTTGATCAAACGTTAACGCCCATGTTGAAACTTTTACAAGTAATGAATCATAGTAAGGTGTAATGACTGCACCTTGATAAGCATTTCCCGCATCAAGTCGAACGCCGAAACCGCTTGCAGAACGATAAGCCATAAGCTTACCAGTATCAGGCATGAAGTTATTTGAAGGATCTTCAGTAGTAATCCTTGATTGAATCGCATAACCAAATAAAGCTATATCTTCTTGTTTAGGAATGTTGACTTTATCACTATGCAATGCATGCCCTTCAGCAATTAAAATTTGAGATTGAACGATATCTATACCTGTAATCATTTCTGTAACTGTATGTTCAACTTGAACACGAGGGTTTACTTCAATGAAGAAAAACTCATTATCAGCTACTAGAAATTCTACTGTACCAGCATTGACGTAATTTACATTCTTCATCAACTTAACAGCAGCATCACAAATTGCTGTTCGTAAGTCTTCAGTTAACGAAACAGAAGGTGCTATTTCCACTACTTTTTGATGGCGTCTTTGGACAGAACAGTCTCTTTCGTATAAATGAACGATGTTTCCATGACTATCACCTAATATTTGTACTTCAATGTGTTTTGGCTTCTGGATAAACTTTTCTACATAAACTTCATCATTCCCGAAAGCTGCCTTTGCTTCTGATTTAGCACGCGCGTACGCTTCCTTTACTTCTTCTGCATTATTGACGATACGCATTCCACGTCCGCCACCACCTAATGAAGCTTTAATAATAATTGGGTATCCGTATTTCTCTCCAAATTCAACAATACCATCTAGATTATCAATAGGACCATCACTACCAGGTATAACTGGTATCTCAGCTAATTCAGCTTGAGTTCGAGCTTTTACTTTATCACCAAACATATCCAAATGCTTAGTTTGGGGACCGATAAAAATAATGCCTTCTTCTTCACATCTTCTCGCAAAATGGATATTCTCCGATAGAAAACCATAACCCGGATGAATAGCATCTACGCCAGCTGTTTTAGCAATGTCTATGATGCCTTCTATATCTAAATATGCATCAATAGGTTTCTTTCCTTCTCCCACAAGATAAGCTTCATCCGCTTTAAATCGGTGGTAAGATCCGGAATCTTCCTTTGAATAAATCGCTACTGTTCGAATGTTTAACTCGGTACACGCTCTGAATACACGGATAGCAATTTCCCCACGATTGGCCGCAAGTACTTTTCTTATACGCTTTTCCACACCCAACACCTTCTTATTCTAAATATTGTAAAAAAAGAGTTAGAAACTAACTCTTTTGAAACACCTAATTCAAATGAAAACTTTTCGCTGAAGATAAAATTTCTGATTTTTCACTTTGTTGTTGATTAGTAATTTTATATCTATTTTCATAGTTTGTAAACATAGAAACATTTACTAATATCCCCATAGAAATAGCTAATACTAGTATAGAGGAACCTCCATAACTAATAAAAGGCAATGTTACCCCTGTAATTGGAATAATACCAGATAGACCACCAAGGTTAATGAAAGATTGAATCCCAATCATACTGGAAATTCCCAACGCCAATAAACTACCGAAGGCATCCTTACACCTTGAAGCAATCCAAAAACCTTTTAAAATGATAAATCCTAAACAGAAGAAAACAAATAAAACACCTGCTAATCCTAACTCCTCTGAAACAATTGCCATAATAAAATCGGTATGTGCTTCAGGTAAATATCCATATTTCAAAACACTATTTCCTAAACCAACACCTGTTAATCCTCCGGTACCGATAGCTATGTATGAATTGACGATTTGGTAACCCTCATCCTCTTCATATTCGAACGGATTTATAAAACTGTCTATTCTCCCTAACCGGTTATCTGAGAAAATATCATCACGATTGATATAAATAAACGGAGAAGCTAACAAGCCTAAAAGTGCCAATATCCCTATGAATTTCATAATCGTTTTAAAACTCATTCCCGAAGAAATGACTATAGCCATACCAATTAGACCCATAATAGCTGCTGTTCCAATGTCTGGCTGAATAGCGATAAGAAAACAAATAAAGAAAAGGAATACAATAGGAGGTAAAACTCCTACATTAAAATTATTTATGTAACTTTGCTTTTTGGCATAAACTGCCGATAAATAGATAATCATTCCCACTTTAATGAATTCCGAAGGCTGGAGTGATCTCCCCCCTAATTTAAACCAGCTTTGAGCATTATTCGTTGTATGTCCAACAATACCCAATAAAAATAGTACACTCAAAGAAACAATAAAAATAGAGATTAATATGTATTTATGTTTGTATATTTTATAAGGTATTAGAGCAACTAACATAAATACAAAGAAACTAGCAATCAAATTAAGTTTTTGCTTTTGATAGAAAAAATCACTAGCAGCCTCATACTTATCCGTAGTGGCGATTACCATACTAGAACTATATACCATAACCAAACCGAATAAGCTTATGAGAATGATAATTATAATTAAACTAACATCATAAGATTTTGCATATCTACTTAACATTGTAATCTTCCTTATCTTTTAGCATCACAATGAAAACAAAATCCCAATAAAGTATAACACTTTTAGTTAATAGTATACAATATTAATCATTTTAATTTTCAATATGCTTTATTTTAATTTTTTTGTTTTCAACCCCCATTGGATCCATACTATTAAATTTCTTGGATGTTTTCGTTGTTGTCTAAGTGCTAGCGTAGCAATAATCGATTATTTGCTCAACTAAATCTTAGGGACTGGTATTAACCTCCAGCCTAAAACCGCCTGTAGTATCTCAACTGCCCCCTTTGATCCCACAGAAGTCTCGCAACTTTCGGCTCCAATTAACAAACTTTTTAATTAACTTGTATCTATTCACTGACATTTTTTTAGAAAACAACCAATTTCTAATAAATATTTTGACGGAATGACCGTATTGAAAAATATTCTGACGACCGTTTGATGCAGACCAAATCTTGCCCGCAAAAAGTTGATTCAAAAAAACTCAAACAATTTTAAAGTTGTTTGAGTTTTTAAACATGTTATTTTTTCAAGGAAGCATCGTGTAAAGCTGACAATTTTCTTTCAAGCTGATCCAGTAGCTTTTTCCCTTCTTCTTCAGCTACTAAACCTAAACGTACAGCAAAATCGATTTCTCTTGAAAGTCCATACATTTGGGTATCTAAAACTTCTTCATACAAAGGACACTGTGGCATAGTAAGATTATCCATTTGTACTTTTATTAGTTTTAATATTTTTTCAGCATCTGCTTTCAATAAAGCATATGCTCTTTCCCTATGATCAACAAGTATTTCTGACGTCATTCTCAAATCCCCCATTTCAGAGCGATTAACTATTTAATCTATCTATAAATTCTAACCTTTATATGATAAAAATGCAAGAAAATATAAGGAAAGCTTTCTCAATAAATAATCTTGTTCGAAAGTCTTTTGATAGATAAAATGTTGAACATTTCTTTCACACCAATGAAACATATATCTATTTTCACAAGTTCCTCTAGTGTTCAAAGCATACTATTTTTGATAATGGCTTTAATTTTATATACTAAAAGAAGGCATGAACTTATAACACTTTAAAGAAACACCGCTTCATTTCATTCTCCAGATGAAAACAAGCATGATTAATTTTATTAGAGTTAGCACCAGCAACATAAAAAAAGAGAAGTAGAGGGAGAGATTAGATGGAATCGATTATACAAATAAAAGGAAATGTTACATACACCATCACTTTAGATCCAACTGTTTGGATTTTTGATGACAGAAAGCAAAAAATGGAGGACTTTTTTAAGCCGGATACTAAAGTCGACAATTCATTGGAGGCTTATACAAAAGCAATTTCAGAACACTGGGATCGCGAAATTACGGAAGGAGCTATACCACCTGAAGAGAAAAAAGAAAAGAAAAAAACGATTAGAGAAACGTTAACGACAGAGTCATTCGGTATAAGATTCGATTCCTTTCTTAAAAATAGCCAACCAAAAGAATCAGCTGAATCTGTAGTTGTCGTAACAGCAAATGGAGAGTATACATTTCCCATTGAACAAGCCTATCGTTTTATTTTGCAATTTGCCGAAAAAGGGAAGCCATTAACAGAGGACGGACCAGCCTATCTATTTTTCAGCGATTCCCAAGAGGATAAACTTACACATATTAAAGAATTTCTCGTTCTTTAACGAATATTAAACAGGGCTCTCTGCATGCAATTATTTGTGCGGAGGCCCTTTTAAATTTTACAAAATATTCGCTGCTAGTTGAGCCAGCAAAGACCTTTCTCCCTTTATAAGTTTCACATGTCCACTAATACTTTGATCCTTGAATTTTTCAACAACATAGGTTAAACCGTTATTATATTCATCTAAATACGGATGGTCAATTTGTTCTGGGTCACCCATTAAGACAATTTTACTTCGTTCGCCAACCCTTGTTAATATTGTTTTCACTTCATGTTTCGTCAGATTTTGTGCCTCATCTATAATGATAAACTGCTCCGGTATGCTTCTCCCTCGAATGTACGTAAGGGCTTCTACCTCAATAGAACCAATTCCAGCTAAAATCGCATCTAGCTCACCTGGCTTCTTCGTATTAAACAAAAATTCCAAGTTATCATAAATTGGTTGCATCCACGGACGAAGTTTTTCCTGCTTCTCACCAGGCAAATAACCGATATCTTTCCCAACAGGAACGATTGGTCTTGCAACAAATAATTTCTGATATTTTCCTAAGTCTTCCGTTTGCATTAATGCCGCAGCTAGAGCGAGTAATGTTTTTCCTGTCCCTGCTTTTCCAATCATTGTTACTAAAGGAAAATCATCATGCAGTAATAACTCCATTGCCATCATCTGCTGGACGTTTCTCGTTTTAATTCCCCATACCCTTTCATGATCAAAAATAAGCTTTCTTATTGCCTTCACTTCCGGATTTACAATACCGATTGCTGACATCTTCGTACCAAGCTCATCCTTCATTAAAACAAATTGATTGGGGTATACGAGCTGATTTCCAATTTGATCAATCGAAAGCTCACCGTCTTCGTAAAATGTTTTTATTATTTCATCCTTAACAAATATTTCAATAAAACCGCTATAAACGTGGTCGACCTCTACTACACGATCATTTAAATAATCTTCCGCTAAAAGGCCTATTGCATCCGCTTTAACTCTTACTAACGTATCTTTACTGACTAGTATGACTGTCTTTCGGGAACCAGCTGTTTGCTCTGCCAACGATAAATTTTTTGCAACTGCTAAAATCCGATTATCATTCGTCTTTTCAAAAAAGATCTCCTGAAGTTCGTGAAAATATTTATGATTTAATTCAATTCTTAAACTCCCACCATTATGAAGAGGTATTTTTTCATGTAATTTCCCTAAATTCCGGAGATTATCAATAATTTTAGAAATTTGTCTTGCATTTCTACCGACTTCATCTAAATTTCTTTTTTTCGAATCAACCTCCTCTAACACGACTGCTGGTATAACAACCTCGTTTTCTTCAAAAGCAAAAATGGAATGAGGATCTTGTAATAAGACATTTGTGTCCAACACATATATTTTTTCCAATCCAATGCCCCCTGCCGAAAAAATTCCAATAAAATGAATAATATCAGTCTGCCCGAGAACGTTTCTTTGCACATTCATATCAGACTATAATAAAACGCTAATCCTTCGAGGCATACCAGACCTTTACGAAGTGCGTAGAACATGAGAATTTGGTGGACTAATAGATCCGATGATTAACAAAGAATGCGAGCGGTTTTCAAAAGGCTTAAAAAGCACTCTACATTTACCTTGTTATTATATGTAGATTAAATACTATTGTTAAAATATATGCTTTAACAGATAAGTTAGAAGAATGGCAACTAAATTATTGTATCGATTCCAATTCAGGCTGTTGCTTTAGTCTAACAAGTAGTGAGTTATATAGATTGGATTTCCCCCCGCTCCAGGATATAAAAGCGGCCTAAGCAAGGCGTGCAGTGAGCATCCTCGGATTGTAGTCTCAGCTATCTAGCTTCTCTAAGCAATAGTCTCGCACCGTATGCTCTAAACAACTAACTTTGTTATCAACTCATGTCTTGCCCAACAACAATCTTTAGCCAAAATAAAAAAGGGACTATCCTCAATAAATGAGGTTAAATCCCTTTTTTCAAAGCTTCCATCACTTGAATATCAAGTTTTTCAGCCGCTCTTTTATCATAAGTTTTCTCATACTGTGGTTCGTTTACCATTTTAGCACCATAAAACATAACGTCCCTTACTTCTTTAATACTCATTTCAATGAGTGCAAGCTTTAACGGGACACCTTCTAAAATTTCCTTTGCTACATATGCGTCTCCACTAATTGTGTATGTCGATTCATTCGCAATAGTTGTTAGTGCTATATATTTAGTTTGTCTAATATTTTCGACTAGCTTAGAATTACTAGCTAAAGCAAAAACCATCGTCTGACTGTCTTTCGCCAATACCCATGAAATAGCGTTCACATTTGGTTTACCTGTATTTACATCAATGGTCGTCAATATGGCATACCGTTCATTTTGCAATTCATGAAACAAAGATTCCGTCAGCTTTTCTTCCACAATATTAGCCATGCAAAACACCCCTTTCTTACTAAAATTTCATTCTACTGTAAGTATATGAAAACAATTAATAAGATTCAAATACCTCTTAGGCTTTCTACATGTTATACTAACATTACAATGTGAAGCTAGAGGTGTACTATGAGAGTAAAATGTGTAATATGTGATCGAATTGAAAACCTTCATGACGACTCACCATTAGCAAAAAAATTAAGAAATAGACCTATACATACATTTATGTGTCAATCTTGTCATGACCGAATTGAGGCAAGCACCATAGAGAGAATTAATACCGGCAATTTTATCTTCAGAAAACCCGTCAACAAAGAACAGGATTGGTAGTCTTTTCTTTAACCTAAGTTAATAAAGTGCAATTTAACGTTTCATCAGAAAAAGGGTGTCCAAAAAAAATTTAAAAATTTCGGGGCATCCTTTTCATTTGTCGAAAAAAATAGTGATGTTAATTTTCGCTCCCATAATTGTTAAAGGCGACCCTCTCACAGCAAAAGCAAATAGTGTCTCCCCTGTACTAGTGATTCCATAGAAGTCTTGTTGAACAAGTATGTGAAGAGACAATCAGAAAGCAACATACTTAATTTAAGTTTTTAGACCACATCAGATACCAAAATGAAGACACAACCGTTAGTAAAACAATTGTGAGTTCTCAACAATTGCAACCTATAATAATCTTAGAATGTAATATTTTACCGTATAAACAATTAAATGTAAGCGGTGTGAATGACCGGTATATTATTAACACAGGGATGGGGGATAGTTTAGGTATGAATAAGTATGGAGTTCTTTCAATTCTTATGGTGTTGAGCAGCGTTTTGATGTTTTTTATTCTTAGAGGACCAAACGCAGATTTGCCGTTAATAATTATAATTTTAGGTTCTCTTTCACTATTCGGAATAATTTTTGCGGTAATTTCTAAAAGGTGGTTATCAGGAATAATTGGTGTTTTAACTAATGGAGTAGTCCTAGTTTTTGCGTATTTCTTATTGTTAGGTTATGGAATAGCCGGTTAATATCAAGTTGTTAATCATTTTAGTAGCTCTAAAGTGAACAAGGGAACCCCAACACCATATGGAGTTCCTTTTCATTATTTTTAGGCTTTGTTATACGATACTATTGATTTCCACTGCGGACGGACGCTTTCCGCTCAATCGCGTGCAAGCCTCCTAGTCGTTTGTACACTGCGACGTCTCGGGCTTCACACTTCTCTTAAAGTATTATAGGAGTTAAAGCCCAATAAACAGTAGCCTTGAATTTTGGTTGAACTAATCAAGCGGAATCAAAACAGCGGTTTGAATTCCTCCTACTTCCCCTAAATGGGACGAAAAAATATCGTTAACCGATATTTCTTTTCGTCAATCAGTAAAGTTGAAACTTCATTACTCGTCCATTTTTCCAATACAGAAATAGTTTGAACCACTTTCCCCTCTTTCGTTAAGTGTCGAACGGCTCCTTCGTGAAAGGATTGTGGAGTTTTATACCAATCTTCCATTTGAAAACGAATGCTCCCTTTTGGGTCATAGAAATAACTCATAATTTTTTAAAAACCATTTTGTCACCTCTTCAAATAAAGTTATGAACTGCTTTTGTGGTTAAAACTGTGTGCACCGCAAGAATAAAAAGTAATCTTTTCAATACATGTTATTGTGTAATATTCTTAATTACCTTGCTCTCCTCGTTACATATAAATCGAGGTTAAAAAGCAACCTTCTCTTAGAACAGAAGCTTCATTTCTCTTTATTCAAAGTTTTTATATCTTTCAGGATTAACGTTAATGCTATCAAGCATGCAATCTATCAATTCTCTTGGAAACCTGTACTTTCCTTGTGTCCCATTTTGCTCATAATGAACATAATACAATTCTTCCTGGGCTTCTACCTGTATAGAATTTATTTGGTAATCTTTTTCTAGTATTTGATAAAAAGTATGTACCGTTTCTTTAGCTGCATGATCATCCGGTCGGGCATCATGAACCACCTTTATTGAGAGCCAGTTATATAGAGCATCTTGTAAAGATTTCAACTCTAAATCCTCCCTTCTAATTAAACATTTTGGGTTTGTTTCCTTCTATGTAAATATAAACGAAAGCGATATATACCTAAGAATAACGCAGTAAAAAACAATCCTTCTGCAATCGGCAAAAATGCTGCAAAAAAAGTAAGAATTAAACAACCAAACAATAAACAACCATAAACAACGATATTTTTCCATAAAGAAAGCTTCTTAGCAAAACCAAGCTTGTATACAATAACAGTCAACGCTACAACTGTCCAATACATCAATTGCATCCCTAGCTCTGGATTTTGATCAAGCTCATATAACCCACCAAAAAACGTTAAACGCTCTGTAATATCAACCTTCATCCAAGATCCCCCTAGTACATGTCAGAATAACATTATTTTCCGAATATTACACATATAGCCTAACACATACTTTCCACCTTGGCAAAGTAGTGTTAGGCTATACATTTTTATTCCACTAACCGTTCAAAACAATTAGTTTGTTTCAGCTAACTTTTTCTTTTTCGTTACGCGCTCACGCTCACCTTTATCAAGGATTTTTTTACGTAAACGAATGCTTTCTGGTGTTACTTCGCAATACTCATCTTCATTCAAGTATTCAAGCGCTTCTTCAAGCGACATAATACGAGGTTTTTTCATTGTTGTTGTTTGATCTTTGTTTGCTGAACGCATGTTAGTCATTTGTTTAGCTTTTACAATATTAACTGTAAGATCGTTTTCACGATTGTGCTCTCCAACAATCATACCTTCGTAAATTTCAGTACCTGGTTCAACAAAGATTACACCACGGTCTTCTACACCCATAATACCGTATTGAGTAGCTTTACCAGTTTCCATTGATACAAGAACACCTTGACGACGTCCACCAACTTGACCTTGTGCCATTGGTTTGTAGCTATCAAATGTGTGATTCAAAATACCGAATCCACGTGTTAATGTTAGGAATTCAGTTGAATATCCGATTAAACCACGAGCAGGTACTAAGAACACTAAACGAACTTGACCATTACCGTTATTAACCATGTCCAACATTTCACCTTTACGTGCTCCTAATGATTCCATAATTGCACCCGTGTGCTCTTCTGGAACATCAATTTGTACACGTTCAACTGGTTCACAACGAACTCCGTCAATGACACGAACGATAACTTCCGGTTTAGATACTTGAAGCTCGAAGCCCTCACGTCTCATGTTTTCAATTAAAATTGATAAGTGAAGCTCACCACGCCCTGAAATAATCCAAGCATCTGGAGAATCAGTAGGATCTACACGTAAACTTACGTCTGTTTGTAATTGTAAATGAAGACGTTCTTCAATCTTACGAGCTGTTACCCATTTACCTTCACGACCTGCAAATGGACTGTTATTTACTAAGAAAGTCATTTGTAGAGTTGGCTCGTCAATACGTAGTACTGGTAGAGCTTCTTGATGTTCGATAGGACAAACTGTTTCCCCTACGTTAATGTCTTCCATACCAGATACAGCAATTAAATCTCCAGCATACGCTTCATCGATTTCGATTCGTTTTAATCCTGTGAAACCAAAGATTTTCGTTACACGGAATTGTTTTACTGTTCCGTCAAGCTTCATAAGCGCAACTTGTTGACCAACCTTCATTGTTCCACGGAATACACGACCAATACCGATACGTCCAACATAGTCGTTATAATCAAGTAGCGCGATTTGGAATTGAAGTGGCTCTTCACGGTTATCAATTGGGGCTGGGATTTTATCAACAATTGTTTCGAATAAGCATTGCATGTTTTCTTCTTGGTCTGATGGAATTGGACTTAAAGAAGCCGTACCATTAATACCTGATGCATATACTACTGGGAATTCCAATTGATCTTCTGTAGCGTCTAATTCAATGAATAGGTCGATAACTTCATCAACAACTTCTTCTGGTCTTGCAAAATCACGGTCAATTTTGTTAACAACAACGATTGGTGTGATTTTTTGTTCTAATGCTTTTTTCAATACGAAACGTGTTTGTGGCATACAACCTTCGTATGCATCTACTACAAGTACAACTCCATCAACCATTTTCATGATACGCTCTACTTCTCCACCAAAGTCAGCGTGACCAGGCGTATCAAGAATATTGATGCGAGTGTCTTTATATTGAACAGCTGTATTTTTAGCTAAAATTGTAATTCCACGTTCTCTTTCAATGTCATTCGAGTCCATAGCACGTTCAGCAACTTGTTCGTTTTCACGGAAAGTTCCTGACTGCTTTAATAATTGGTCGACTAAAGTCGTTTTCCCATGGTCAACGTGGGCTATA
>Ga0233379_1000055_pt1 | contig 15747 bp, 26 predicted proteins | sample ElkDunMinimDraft_8_FD_180679 | JGI IMG/M metagenome (GOLD analysis project Ga0233379, IMG submission 180679) | Fecal eukaryotic communites from dung pellets of Tule Elk in California, USA - Elk Dung F1 | ecosystem: Host-associated > Mammals > Digestive system > Large intestine > Fecal | place...
ATTATAGAAGTTCCAGTAGGTTCAGAAGGTGGAAAAGCAAACGTTGAAGTCGTTCATACGGTAACGCTCGGTGATATGTACATCATGATTTTACTAACGCTTATATTGATTACTACGCTTTTATCGCGTCTGATTGGGAGGCGGTAATAGTGGACGAATCTGAATTACAAGACGTGCAAGAAGAATTACAAAGCGATCCGCTGCTGGAAGAAGAAGTAGTAGAAGTCGAACAGTCCGAATTTTTGGACATTGCTATTTATCTTTTTGATGGGCCAGATCTTGCAGGGGCTTACGTCGGCGTTTTTGGTGCTTGTTTAATTGCTTATATGCTATTTACGGTTATTTTGCGTAGCGTGGGCGGTGATGAGTAATGACGCAAGTTCCACCAGAGACTACAGAAGTAATTGAAAATGTAGAAGAAATTCAAGAATTTGAGCCGATTTTACATCATTTCATTGAAGCCGGATTTCGCTTAGTCATTTCAGATGCAACATTTATGACGGTTGTTATGGCTGGTACAGCATTTATAGCAATTGTGCTAACTGTAGTAGATCATTTCAATAGAAGGGGGCGCAGATATTGAACACGAACATCGGGAATTTATGGGATTTCGGTTTCATGTGGCAAAACTTTGAGTATTTCGCGAAGTTGGCAGCCCCATTCGTTATGATTGCAGTTGCTATTTTAGCAGTTGGGGCATTACTCATAATGATTGTTTCAGCCGTTGTAAAAGCTGTGCGGAATTAGGGGGGATTAGCATTGTACGAAGTAAATTTTTTATCAAATGCTAACTACGCCGAATTTTGGGAAATGCTAGAGGGTTTAGTCAAGTTTATCTCTCCATTTTTAATGATTGGGGTAGGCTTAATACTTGCAGGGTGGCTAATCTCGCTAGTTATTAAAACGTTCCGCAAAGCAGTAGGGCGGGATGATGATGGATTTCAACGCGAAAACGACGTGAAAACGGACGTGAATCGCGAGGAATATAAACAAAAGTATAAATACTAAGGGGGAACTTACTATGCAACTTGATTTAGCGGGTATTGCATTACCATTTACGGCATCTGATTTACTTACAGCTGGTGCAGCGTTACTAGGTTTAGTGGGCTTATTCGTTCTATTAGCAATGGCATTTAAAGTAGCGCCGAAGCTAATCGACTTAATCATGAACGCTTTCAAGTAGTATCAACGTGAGTAATCGCGACTAATAAAAAAATCACTTAAAAACAAGGAGGAAACTTACTATGCAACTTGATTTAGCAGGCATTACATTACCATTTACGGCATCTGATTTACTTTCAGCGGGTGCAGCGTTACTAGGTTTAGTAGGCTTATTCGTACTACTAGCAATGGCATTTAAAGTAGCGCCGAAATTAATTGACTTAATCATGAACGCTTTCAAATAAGAAATAGCGTATCCTGTACAACCCAAAAACCATACCCTTCTGAAAAGGCAGGCAGCATAAACTGCCCGCCTTTTATTTTTTTTGGGTGAAAGGTGGCTTATATGAAAAAAATATTATTGCTATTACTTTTAAGTTTTAGCTTGTTTTTTACAAGTAAAGTAGATGCAGCGGAAATTTTGCAATCGAATGGCAGCGGCTTTAGTAGTCCTACTGTGACAGATAACAAAGCACGCATCAATTTAACCGGCGGAAATGTTAAATACATTCGTCATACAAAGTATGAGCAGTCGAGTTGGTCTAATCCAGTCGCTTACAAGCAGTTGAGAGCGTCCAGCACATTTACGGGCTTTGCTTACAGCTGCCCCGGCTACTATATGACACGAATGTATTCTGATAGCGCTGGTACAAAGCTGATAGGCTGGGTGCGCGTTTACGTAGCAAACGACGATATAAACAATTCTTCTTGTAATCAAATTTTAGATGAAACGAAAAAAGTTCCGCCAACGACAAAAAAGATTAATGTAACGCATCCATCCGATGTAGTAGACGAGCCCTCAAAAATGATAAATGGTAGCACTAATGTTTCTGCATCGGCGCCAGTTACGCGAGATACGACAGACGAGGATCTAGTCGAGTTTGCAGCGGGGCAAGTGCCAGAGGGTACGCTTACAGCGGAACAGGCTTGTAATGCGAAAGCAGCGTCAACGGGTGTCGGTTGGCAACTGAAATACAACAGCAATACGAGTAGCTTTGAATGTGTTGTAGCAAGTGATTGTTTAGTTAACTCGGGTTTGTGGCATTGTAATGCACAGACAGTAGCACAAAAATATCCTTCCAGCACAACTACAATAGACAATCCAGATCGAGAAGCATATGAAGAAGATAGCTGTAGCGATGCAACAGCTTCTAACTGTTTAGACATGTACACAATGAGTAACTATAGCCGTCCGACGAACACAGTAACAAACGAATACACGTCAGACGGCGGTACCACCACAGATCCAGACGAACCGGGAGAAACAGAACCGACAGATCCAGAAAATCCGAATCGTGATCCAGCAATGGAAGCAAAATGTTCTGTAGATAAGGACTTTAACAGCGAAGAATGTATAAAGTATCGGTTTTGTTTAGATAGTCCAGAGCATCCCACATGCCAGGAAGATACTGCACCAACAGAGAGTGTATGTTTCCAAAACGGTGAGCCAAATTTTTCGGATCCAGATTGTTATTTCAACTGTGATGATCCTTTTATGCAAGCATACACCGAATGTGCGCCGGACACATCGCATTTTCAAGATATTCGCTATTGTTGGGATGAAAACGGCGATTTTAAATTTGATAGCCCGTATTGTGACTTTTTAAGTTGCGATAGCGGCGCTACTGTTGGTGAAAATAGTGGTATTGTTATTGATTTTGAATTGTGGGAAGAATGTGGAGGACCAATAGCATGTGATGATATTGACGGATCTGCGCAAAGAATTACTGAAATAAGAGGCGTCAGTATGGAGGATATAACGATTCAGTGTTATTACGAGATATACAAAGAGGATGTTTGTATTACGGCTTGGGGTAATTTTATGTTTAGCAATCCGTCTTGCAATCCTTGCGATAGTCCTGAATTTGCAGCGGATTTGGGTATGGCATGTCCAGACTATGCACCTTATGAAAGTACAAAAGGCGGGAAAATAACCGAAATACCCGACTTGCTAAATCCGGAAAATCCGGGTGAGGAAATAACGCCAGATAATCCATGTGAAATATGCAAAATATTCGAGTGTCCGGGCTGGGAGGAATATCTAGGGTTTATTACAGATACGGTTGCAATGGCAATCGGTGATATAACAACGCCAGAAGTTGAGCCGTTGCCGGATTTAGAAGTACCTTCTACACCAGCAACACCAAACGTTGATAAAAAACAGCTTGCACCGCCAACAGGAAAAGAAGATCCGGCGCTCGGTGATGCTAGTTTTGATTCAAACGATTTAAAATCCGGCGAAGAAATACAGTTTCGTGATGATCCGGGCGGGTTTGATATTGTTGATCCGTTGCAACAGCTTGAAGGAACAGCAAAAGAAGCGCCGCAGCCGGCACTCGGGAGTGTGACACAACCGCAACCGACAGGCGGGAACGCGAGCAGCGGCACAGCGCAACAGCCACAGTATAACGGCGGTACAGCCACAGCGCCGACAACAGGCGGTACAGCGAAACAACCGGATTACGGTGGGAGCGCTCAAATTCCAACATACAACGCGCCGCCAGCATCGAGTGTGCCGAAACAAACAGACGAGCGCAAAGTCGAAGTGATTGCGCCTTAGAGCAAGGAGGGGGAATGTGAAGTATTTACTTAGTGTTTGCAGCTTTATTGTTTGTTTATTGTTTGTAAATAACGCAGCCTACGCGAATGATTCGGAAGAAATACAAATTACAGATGTAGAGTACAAAACAGAACCAGCTGAACTGACAGAAATCACTATACCTAAATTAAATTTAAGAAAAGCACGTTCAATAACAACACAAAGTACAAATGTAGAAAAAAGTGAAACGCCTGTTTTTACCAATTGGCAGGGGCTACTTGATGAAGTGGATTTTTCGGTTACGACAAATGGTAGAAATTCTAGTAAATTAAAACAAATTCACGATAATAGTCTAGGTACGAATAATTTTGCGTTATTTCCAGGTGAATATGTAAGTTTTGTTTTTACAGATAAACAAGAAATAGGGGATATCTACTATAGGGCTAGGGATGGTGGTGCAACGTTTCAATTTTACGATGAAAACGATATTTTGTTGTCTGAAATTAAAAATACGCATACATCAAGCCATGTAAATTATAGATTGTCTGTGCAACAGTCCGATGTTAAAAAAATTGTGTTGATAGTAATGTCTGGTACAAGTTTTGCGGAAATAGAATTTGATAGAATAGAAGTTTTTAATCCAGTTGAGAAAATAAAAACTGGATTTTTAAAGAAATCAAATCACCTTGATGTGGAATTACGCTGGACTAACCCAATCCATATTTACTTAACAGACATTGAAGTAAATGGGGAAAGTGTTGGGAAAATAAACGAATATACATTAACTAATTTAGAGTATGACAAAGAATATCAAATCGAGATTACAACCGTTTACGGTGCGAAAAACATTAGAATAAATACTGTTTTTCATTTGAAGACGCCTAAAGATTATATAGCACCGGGAAAAGTAGAAAACCTTACAGCTGTACAAAAAGGTAAGGGTGTTTTACTAAGTTACGAATTTCCAAAAGATAAAGATTTCAGCCACGTGTCTATTGTACGGGATGGAATGGTTATAAGTGGGAGATTGAAAGATACTAGTTACTTGGACAATACAGTTACGCCAAATAAAAAATATACGTATCTTTTATATGCTTATGATTTAAGTGGTAATAGGAGTAATCCTACACAAATAACGGTAACGGTATATAGCGATGAAGTCATGAATTTGAAGGCAAATGCAACGGCGGAAAAAGTGACTTTAAGTTGGGACAATACATTGGATATAGAGTTTGAGAAAGCCGTTATCTATAGAAAAGAGAAAACAGGAATAATGGCAAGAACATTTTCTTTCTTTAGTAGTGATGATGGGTATACACCGATTTTCACAACAAACGGAACCAATTTTGAAGATTTAACGGTTATGAGTGATACTTCGTACACATACAAGGTCACAAGCATGATCGCAGGCGACGAAAGCGATGGTGTCACGATTGATGTCAAAACGCCGAAAGTGAGCGTGGGCGGTGGTGCTATTACGCCAGATCCTAACAATCCAGATAATCCAACAAGCTACACAGTGAGTTGGACAAGCCCCACAAAAGGTAAATTAAAAGTTTTGATAGGTGGCATCGAATACAAAGTAGTAAACGCTGCTGATTTAAAGATTGTTATTCCTGCAGCGGATATGAAATTCGATAAATTCGATAATTATGATGTGCGTCTTGTACCAGTGGATGAAAATGGTACAGAAATAGGTGTACCCACCAATCCAGGCGGCGGTAGTACGTCCTGGGGTGGTATTAACTTAGGAGGGCTAGGGCTTGATCCTAAATCGTTACTAACGGTAGTAGCAGCTCTTTTAGGGCTTGTAGGGCTTATTATACTGCTTGCTATGAGTTTTAGATTAACTCCTAAACTGATTGATCTAATAAAAAATAGCTTTAGATAGCGGGGTGAAAAGAATGTTAGAGAATACAATACAAAGCGCTTTATTCTACGTATTTACGTATCTATCCCCGCTTATGTTTATACTCATGGCGATAACGGTTGGTGATAAGCTAATCGACTTTGTAAAAGCTAGTGTGAGCTGGATTGGAAGGAGACGGGGCTACTAATGATCGGCAACATACTACAAAAGATTGTTGACTTTCTGTATGCCATGTTCAAGGCGCTTGGAACGTTTCTCTCCAATGCTTTTAATACACTTATGCAGTTTCTTAAAACAATGTTTAAGTGGCTGGGTGATCTATTAGCATCTTTATTTCAAATGCTGTTTGACGTGCTGCAAGCGTTTTTTAGCGTCATATACGATCTTATAAGGGGTTTGCTCTACTTGATCTATATGATTGGTGTGCTGTGCGTCAAATTGTTTCAAGTGCTGCTAGCGCTCGGAAAAATGCTGTGGCAGTTTATCGTAGGTATCACAAAGACAATGCAAAGCATGTTTTTCAACGAGATCCCTTCCAGCGGTCATGGATACAGTGAAGTGATGGGCAAAGTAGCGAGTGTGCTGCACTACTTCCAGTTAGATATAGTTGCATACATCTTATTATTTATTATTTGGATCGCAACGGGCTTAGGTGTAATTAAACTAATTCCAACGATCAAGGGGGGCTAAGATGGGCGTATATGAAACAATTAAGAGTTTTATAGACAAAATATTTAGCGTCCCCATATCCTTCCTGGATCTCGCTATCGAAAAGCTAGGCAGCATAGGCAAGGTTATGGGACAAGGTTTAAATGTTAGTTCATATCTTTCTATATTTGGTGACTTACCAAAGGAATGGCAAATGGTAGTCACTTCTATTATGGCATCTATGGTGCTGTTCATATCACTCTTTTTGGTGATCGCAATAATTAGGATGTATTACGCAGTAAAAGAGGGCGTGAAATGGTGGTGAGTATGCGATGGACGGGAATCTAGTAGGTCAAGCAATGGTTTATATATTCATATTAGCTTTTTCGGCTGGTTGTGGGTTGCTAGTGTCGGCTTTTGTCGGCTTTAAAGTGTGGAATTGGTACAAAGTAAGGGCAGAGCGTAAAACGCCAAAATTAAAGCGTAAAGGGGCTTAAAAACGATGGGACTATTTAACAAAGTAAAAGACGAGGAATTATTTGCTACAGACGAGCAGTTGATTGTATTAGATAACGAACGTAGAGTTTGTGATATTTATGAAAATGTAACGGTGGACGGTGAGAGCGTGACGCGAGAGGGTGCAATTAAAGTACCGCTAGCCGATTGCCAGGTATTTACGGGTACGTTCGGGCGTGTGTATGTAGCAAATGTAAGTGATCTAAAGTACATCGAAAATGCAAAACGACTTGCACAGCTAGAGATCAGTAGTACATTAAAGCAACTTGTCGAGTTTAAACCAGAGAAAAAACCGAATCCGAACACAGACATGAAGTTTTGGGCAATGTTCATTGCTTGTGTTATAGCAATCTTTATTTAGGGGGAATGGATCATGTACCAACAAGATACAACATTCATGGAAGATGCACAGCAGCAAAACAAAAAGCAAAAATCGGTGCAGGATATTGTGGGAGATAATCTTTTCCCACATGTGGCTCACATTTCGGACGTAAAGCAAGTTATCGAAGAAATGACGGACAAGTCACAGCACTTACAGCAGCCGCAAATGAGAGCAATTATGCTGCTAATGGAAATGCAGAATAATGAGTATTTGCATGGCGAGGAAAAGCCGTATCAACAGTATATAGACAAGCTATTAAAAGAATTTAAACCAGCAGCAGCAGATCCGGCGTTTTACTTAAATCTAATTAATGAGTTAATTCCGAAACCGCCGAAACCAATTGTTGTACTTCCTAACGGAAAAGCGGTGCAGGAGGTGCGTAAATAATGGCACATCACATATTTTTCGAGGGTGGATTAGGTAGCGGGAAAACATTTTTTATGACTGCACTAGGCAACTTGTGGAAAGAGCAAACAAATAAAATGGGTGGCAACGTGCAACTTTTTAGTAATTACGGGGCGCGTGGCAGTCATGCAATGGATGATTTCGAAGCGTGGTACGAGGTCGCTAACACGTGGGAAAGTATTGTTATGTGGGATGAAGCGCAAATGGCGTTTAATAATCGTAACTGGAGCAGTACAGCTGCACAGATTGCAACAGAAGTAATGTTTTACACACGTAAAATGCAAAGCATACAGATGTATGCAAGTCCGTCTATACAAAATGTAGACAGTCGAATCCGTCAAATCGTTGAAGTATTGTTCCATTGCCGAAAGATTGGCAATAAAGGTTTTGAAGCATTGATTTTTGATTATCAGACAAAGCAGTTTTTAAGACGTGTATTTATGCCAATGTCTACAGCGAAAAAACTATTTAAGTTAAATCTGTACGATACATTTTCAATGGTACGGGGTTTCCCGCTGCCACAAAATAAAACAGAAATTAATGATTTTTGGAATACTCTTTTTGAAATACATCAGTTGAAGCACAAGCGAGGGAGAGAAGATGCAGAGCAACTTGATCCGATTATCAATCAGTTCACACAAGAAGCCGGAACCGTTTTCGTTTAACAATTTTGTAGAGTTTGCTAATGCTTTACAGCAACAATACAAATTATCTAGTGTAGCAGCAGCAGAAGAAGCAGCGGAAATTTTCGGGTTTGTGTTAGTGCCTGCTACGTGCCTTTCTTGGCGCAAACGTAACAAGTTAGGCGAGACGCGCCGGATTAAAATACATGAGAGTTTTTATGCTGTGAGAGTAGATGAATTAACGGATTTAGAGCGAAGTAAGTTTTTTAAATATTGCGAGAATCTAAAGGGGGTGTACCAATGAAAAAATTTTGTAAGCAGTTTCTTACAGATACACTAAAAGTGTTTATGTATGTTATAGGCGAATCGTTGATACCATTGGGAATGTGTATTATAGCGGTAGGCATGATACCGCAGTTCGTCGCAGTTTTTATTGAAAAAGGAATGAGTGAAGTAACAGCGGCAGCTGTTGCAGCTGCTATTACTGTTATAGGTACATTATTTGCATACCGCATATCAGATTTAACAGGTTTAAAACTATCTAAAATGGAGATGTATAAGTATGATTTTAACAATAAAAAAACAAGAAGCAGCAGCAATGAGCCTGCACATGAGCATAATGCGTAAATCCATTCGTAACATGCTTAAAAAGCGCTATCCGGCGCATAAAAAAGAATGGTTATCTTCATTCGACTACTTGGCCAACTCTACGAGAGATTTTTTAGAAGTTAGCCAAGAGATCGGCCAACTTAATTTAAACATTCGAGATGCAGAAATGCTGAACGAATTTATAAGAGCGTACCAGCAACAAATAGAAGCAGATAAGCAACTTCAAAAGCAGTTAAAAGATGCAGATAAAGAACAGTTAGAATTGCTTACAGCCGTACAAATACGCTGTAAGGAGTTGATTTGTAGTGTTAGTTAAAAAGGTTAAAAGAAAGGTTAGGAAAGAAAAGAATAAGATAGAATGGCGTATAAAAAAAGAAGTGAAGAACAGAGCAAAAGATGCGCTAAAATCTTTTTTGTTCACTACGCTGCTAAATTTAATGTTTGGTGGTGTGTTAGCTGCACTTGTAATGCTCGTTGTAAATTTTGATTGATAGCCCGAAAATGCGGGCTTTTTTTATGCCTAAAAATAAATTTCAAAAAATTTCATAAAATGTATGTACAAATTTGTATGTACAATGTATACTAAAGTCAGTTAAGAAATTAACTCGGCTATCAATAGCTGTAGCGGTCATGGACAAGAAAAGCCGTTGTTTGAAAGGTAGGTGAAAATGTTGGCACTTAATAAAACAACAAGAAAAAACTACCGTTTTGATGCTGTCACAATGAAGCTGCTTGATGCGATATTGAAAGAGAAAATATACGCAGATGAAACAAAAACAGTGCAAGCAGCTGTGCTTCATTTGGCAACAGAAAAACTAGGCGAGGAAAAAGTGCAGGAACTAAAAAAAGAAGCGATTTTAGAACAGCTTGAGCAAGGATTAGAGGAATAAAAAAACACTCACAACGGATGCTGTGAGCGCTTAAAAAATTTTCGCAGATTTATTATAGCATATCACAGCGCCAAAATAAAAAAGGGGCGTATGCACAATGGAACCAGTAAACGTTATTCGAGAAGGACAGTACAAAGTAGAACTTATAGCAGTACATGAAAATCAATATAATTTCATCATGACGTTGTACGTAAATGAAAATGTTGAAGTGCATGTAAATATTGATGAAAAAATAGCAACGGTATTTTTCGGTGATATAGAGATGATCGTTCGCTTTAATAAATTCACAGCAGGCATTTTCAATCGCATGTATGAAGCTAATTTCCAATACTTACTATTCTTGTTACAATTATTAAAAGGGCATGAGATAGAAGAAACGGCGGCGATTTAAAATGAAAGATTTGCAACTTGGTCATATCTTAGTTGCTGGATCAATCACACTTATATCAATTAATTGTGTGAATTGGTTCAATGGAAATATTTTTTTACAAACAGCGGGGCTATTGGCTGCTGCTGTTTGTCTCTACTATTTAACACTAGATTACAAGTCAAAAGACGAGCATAAAACGTTGTATGCATTGTACATAGGGCTTTTAAACTTCATTTGGTGCTTACACTTGGTTTATGTTGTCCTGGGCGTATTCGTAAATTAAAAGGAGTGCTTTTATGGAGAAAAAAATTACGTTAGAAATGTTTGAACGTGCGGAATATTGCCGGCTAGACGATTATCAATTTTTTGAAGTGAAAAAAGAAATAGAGCTTACAATAAAGCGCATGAATGAATTTATGGAAAAAGGTTATTCTTATGCAGATGCATATATACAGATGCGTAATAATGAGCTAACAGGAATGTTGCAAGTAGCCGTAATCGTAGGGATTAACATTGAAGTAAAAAAAGAAAGGTTATATTGAAAATGAAACTAGCGAAAAAAATGTCAGATTTAAGTAGCGAACAACTTCAAGAGTTGGAAGGGTATGTTGAACAGTTAACAACCATCCAATCATATGTTGAAGGGTTTATTGCACAGCACGAATTAGACGAAGATGAAGTTTATGAAAAAATCGAAGTTGATCTTATTACTAAATATTTCGAGTAAAACAATTGGAACGCCCTCTCCACTATTAAAGTGGAGAGTTTTTTTGTATCAGAAACGATTGTTTATGGGACTTTCATATTTAAGGTGGAATATAGGCTAAATAGTAGTACCAAAAGACGTTCCAAAATCAAAGTATCAGCAAATCCCTTTCTGGAACTTTCTTAGAATATCATTTAAATTGTTCTGCTTTACGTTTTTTGCTTTCACGCTTCAATGTACTCATGCTAATACCTGTTAGCGCTTCTACCTGTTTAAAGCTATTTGTCTTGAGTAAATTCATAGAATGATCTAGCTGCTGCTTAGTATATTTGGGTGGACGTCCTTCTCTAAAGTCGGCATTATTCTTTGCTATTGCTTTACCTTCTTGGGTACGCTCTACAATTAAGTTACGTTCCATTTCAGCTACAGCTAAAAGCGTTTGAAGGAAAAAACGCCCCATTGTCGTATTCTCCAATAGCCCCACGTTTAACACATGAACCTTAACACCACGTTCGAATAGATTTTCGATAATAGAAATGCCCTCTTTCGTGTTACGCGCCAGACGATCCAACTTAGTTACTACAAGTTTATCGCCTTCCTGTAGTTGGTCCATTAATGCGTTCAATTGCGGACGATTCGTACTCGTACCTGTAAACTTCTCCTGGTAAATCGTAGAAGCACCCTCCGCTTCTAACGCCTGTAATTGCGCCTCTAAATCTTGCCCTATTGTTGACACTCGCGCATACCCGTAAATCATCGTAAATTATCCCCTTACTTTTGAACCTTAGTTATGACACCTTTTAACACCTTGATATTACAGTACCGCCCTATCGGTGTCAATACTTATAAGTTTTGAACGTATTGTAATCTACAATTTTTCATTTTTAAACATCTTCATTTATTATTTCGACTATTTCTACTTTCTCGTTGAAGTCGTCTATCAAAGTACCTAAGGCATCTTTGAAAGACATTCCTTCTAGTTTTAATGGATAATATTCTTCGAAAAAAAGTGCAGCTTTTTCTAAATAACTTGAACGATCCATCGTTACTCTTTTAAAACTGCTGAATCGAAAATTGTACGCCAAAGAATCATAATTCGAAGTTGCGAAGTACATAAATCTTTGATAAATTTTTTCTCTTTCCATATTTTAACTACCCCCTAATCTCAAAATATAGTATAGAAAGAAAAGAAAAGGCAAATAAAACCGATATAGCGAATTGAATTCGAATAGATTAGAATGAATTCGAAAGGGTGTGTGTTGTGTGGATGAAAAGATACAGTTAGATATGCGGATAGTGGATTTTATAGCTGTAGTGAAGCAGCAACAACTATCAAATGAAAACATAAGAACGATTTTAGGGGAATTAGGCGAGACGCTTTCAAAAAACTCTATTTCAAACATTTATACTGCTGCTGGATTTGAGGTTTTAGATAGTCGAAAGAAAATCATAGAGCCTACAGCGCAAGCGAACTATGATATGACTTTAAAAGAAGCTGTTCAACTTGCTAGGGCTTTACGAATGAAAAGCGAAAAGCAACCTAGACAACCTAAAGTAATAGAAGCTAAAGCCGCCGTTGTTATTGAAGCGCCTAAAGCGCCTAAAACGGTTGAATTCGGGGAACGAATCTATTCGAATCCATTCCCGATTGAACGAGCAGCAGAAGCAAAAGATTTTATTTTAGCTGCACTAGATTTAACACAAATTGAATTCGAATCTATTAAGAATCTAATCAATTCGAAAAACGAATTTAGTTCGAATCCATTCGAATCTATTCATGAAGCTGTTAAAGAGTTGGGTGGGCGTGATCGTAAGAATAAGACATATTATATTTCTACAGAGATTATTGATCGTGTGGCAGAGTTTGCAGAGGAAAAGTCTGTTAAGGTAAGTCAATTCGTAGAGATTGCATTACTAGACGCAATGAAAAAGTATCAATAGCAATTAATCTATTAAAATATGCAAGTACACTTGTCATTTAATAGGTAAAAGGTATATAATAAAGGAAATATTTGTTCGGAAAATAAAAAAAGCGCCAGCTGTTAGCATAGGATTTGACGGTCCTATACTAACATTCCGTTTCGTGACATCACCACGAAAGGAACTTGCTGACTTATTGCTTTATGCACTTATGGTACAATATAAATACCACATTTGTAAAGAGTAAATATCTCACCAAGCCCTTTCTTGTAGCGAAACAAGAGAGGGCTTTTTCGTTTTCTCGAGAGGAGAAATGGAAAAATGGGAGCATTACAATTACCTACATACGAAAAAACACGCATATTAAACGTAAAAAGTAAGAAAACAGGATACGAATGGTTAAAAAATTATAGTAATTTCAAGGATCAAGACTTTGATGCCAACATTGAAATGATTTTAGCGGAGAAGAAAAAGTTCTTTTCACGAAAACAATTATGTATTTTAACAGTTTTACGCCAGTATGCAATAAAATACGGCGTTGTAAATGCATCACGTAATACGATCATTGATGCAATAGAAAAACAGTTTGGGTTTAAAGTATGCGCGAAAACAGTTTCAAATTTAATTCAAAAGTTAGAGAAAATGGGCATTGTAGTTGTTTATTTTGGTAAAGAGTACGATGGAAGTTATACATCTAACGTAGTTGCATTTAATACGTATGAGGACATGAGAGCGTATGAAATTGCACAAATAGAAGCAGAAGAAGCAGAAATTGAAAGATTGATGATGCAAGATTTAGTGAAAACAGATAATGCACGTAATTATGCAGAAAAGGCTCGCCAGTGGGCAGCTGAAAAGGCTAAAAAGGATGCTGCTATCGAATCAGCGAAAAAGATAGCAGAAGGACAACAGAAGCGTGAAACAATCTATAAAAAATTAATGGCGTTTGTAGCAGCAAAGAAAATTAATAAGTCGCAAGCTGGGCAACTTGCAGCAATTCTATATAAGCGGATCAATGAAGCAATGCAGGCGGATAACAGATTGACACAAGAGCAAGCAGAATTACTTGCGTGGGATGCGTTCACAGTGTCTATTGCTAGTAAGTACAAAAATCTATTTGCCTTAGTTTCATATAAAGCGAAAGAAATGTTTGATAAGTTTGCTAATGGTTACAAGCCGTCTGAATTTGCCGCTAAACGCTCGAATACATCGACAGGACGTACAGAACAAGTGCCAGAATGGTTTAATGACAGAAACGCGCATACAAGCCCTACAACGCCGGATAACACAATAGATTTTGAAGCTGAAAGAGCGAAAGTATTAGAAAAATTAGGTCAAACAGTAAAATAAATATTCTGATTTTTCCCATACCCCCCTCCCATAAATCTTTAGTTTTAAATCTATTAATCTTTATTCTTTATATACGTATGCGCTACGCTTTTACGGAAAGAAGGTAGCAAATCCGACAAGTCGGATGTTGCTTTGCGCTACGCGATTGAAAAAAGATTAAAAGATTAAAAGATTTAGAGAGTTATTGCATTATCAAACGCCAAAAGCGTATGAGGGACTAGTCTGTTTGTTTGATAATGCAAAGATGCAGCTACGCAAGCATGATTGGTGGGCTTGTCGCGTCAAGTATTTTGTGCAAAAAAAATACACACGACACAAGAGATCGCGTGCTTTCAAAAAGATTTTTTGATGTGTTTTTGGCATGTAATATATTTTCTCTAGAAAGTATACTCGGGCTGTTTATTTCTTTTTTTCTTGCTGGGGGGCGGCGCGCGCGTGCCGTTTACGGCAAATGGCGATTCCAGTCCAGCCCTCGGATATAGTCTATATATGTCCGGCGTTCTTTTTCGTTCAATACGCTCGGTGGTAGCATTAAGTAACTATGCTCCGCTGCTTGAAAGTGCGGGTACGTTTTTTCAAGTCGCTGACGTCGGCGCCAGTGAAGCAAGCGAACAGGTACAACAATATGCCCCAACTGCTTAGCTATGTTTTGCATTTTGCACAATATATCGTATTTGTTGTACGTAGCAAATGATTTAGCTAGTTTGACGGGGTGTAGCTGTGCGCCGGTCTGTCCAGATTGATAGATAAAAGCCGTAGGGTTTTTTGTTTTGTAATCTGGATCAAACAGAAAAAAATTAATTTGTGAAAAATCTGTGTACTGTGGATCTTGATAAATTCGTTCTTTTTTTTCTTTTAAAAAATTTTTTAGGTCGTCTCGGTTCATTCGTTTTGCTCCTTTGTAAAATGACACATAACGGTCAAAAAGTTTAAAAGTCAAAACGCCAAAAACGCATCAAAAAACGTCGTCGTCGCGGAAAAGTATATTATGATATTTCATATAAATGACGACACCATTTTATATATATATAACTAAAAAGTTTCATGTTTGAATGGTAGAATAGTAATCGTTTCGTAACAAAAGTTTACTTTTGTTGGGACGGATTTCCATGACTTGTAAATAGTCGATAGTCCCTATATTTTTAAAAATTTTACAAAATTAAAGGTTTACAACAGTGAGATAATACTCTAAAATCAACTCAAATAGAAAATAAAAAAGCTGCTGTACAAATAACTTGCGTCAACAAGTTATCTGTTACGGAACGATGCAACAACCATCGAAACGCAGCTTTTTACAAAGCACAGCAGCAACTCTCATTATAGTGTAAAAGTTGTATTTCGTACACATTTTTTATGAAAAAATGTATACTTTAGCGACTTTTTGCATTATTAGCTTTGTTGTTGACTTAAAAAACATTTTTTTGTTTTCAGCCGGGAGGTGAAATATGAACGAAACAGTTGAAGAAACAGAAGTTGTTAATACAACGGAAACAAATGCAGTTGGTGAAGCAGCAGCAAACGCAATACCAACAGCAGCAACAACAACGCCGGCAATAACCGCTGAAGAAATGGCTAAAGAAATAGCTGAAGAAACGGAAGAACTTCTAAAGGAGTACACGAATAATAAGTCGATTATAGAAGTTCCAGTAGGTTCAGAAGGTGGAAAAGCAAACGTTGAAGTCGTTCATACGGTAACGCTCGGTGATATGTACATCATGATTTTACTAACGCTTATATTGATTACTACGCTTTTATCGC
>Ga0233379_1000056_pt1 | contig 15373 bp, 14 predicted proteins | sample ElkDunMinimDraft_8_FD_180679 | JGI IMG/M metagenome (GOLD analysis project Ga0233379, IMG submission 180679) | Fecal eukaryotic communites from dung pellets of Tule Elk in California, USA - Elk Dung F1 | ecosystem: Host-associated > Mammals > Digestive system > Large intestine > Fecal | place...
ATCATGAATTATAATGCCGCTTATAATACCAAATGAAATTAACATAAACATTGCAAAGTTAGCCTTGTCCAATGAAGAAATTAAAATAGGACCAAAAACCCCTAGCCAAAACACAAGGTTTGCTGGAGTAATGGCAATGATAAAGCCGTCCATATAGGCTTTAAAGAATGAAGCTTTAGGCTGATCGTCACCATTGACATGCACATCTGCTTTAGATTCTTTCAAACTCTCATATCCGATAAATAATAGGAAGAAGAAACCGAGCAACCACATCGTTAACTCAATCCAAGGTGAATCCATGAGAGTGGTAAAACCAAAATAAATAGTCAAAATTAAAAGAAAGTCAATGGTCATTCCACCTAGTCCGACTAACCAGCCATGCATAAATCCGTTTCTTAGACCATGTTTGGTCATTTGTACGGTCATGGCTCCAGTTGGGATGGACAATGATATACCTAAAAGGACATAAGTAAAATAAGCAGTAAGCATCGTTTTCTCCTCATCATATTAATTGTTTTTCATGATAAATTTTTCATGATGAAAAGGGCAGGAACCTTTCGTGGTGTTATTATCATCTGTTATGACATATTGTTTCCATTCTCTATTGTTTGGATCACCGTAACTACCTAAATCTGGATGTGTCGGCATACCTTCTATTTTTTCTACGTTTGCACGTATGATTTGAGTAGCTTTTTTTCCTTTTGGTGTAGATGACAAATCAGCAAATATTCTTCTAGGTTGGAAGATGAGTATCAAGCAGTCTCCTAGATTACGTGTAATTCTATTTTTATAAAAAGGACCATTGGCAGAAATGAAGATTGGTGTTTTATGAAAAATAAACTCCCATTTAGGATCATCGGGATCTAAAGGGAAATCTTCTGGCCAATCATACTTGTCGTGTTCATGTAAAAAGTTCAGGATTTTCCAAAAGTAATCATGGTAATAAGCTGTTTCTCGTTCAACTTTTTCCGGTTGAACAAATAGTACGAGTGCATTACGTTCTGAAGGTGTTTTTTCTGTTACTTCTAGAAAGGAGATTAAAGTAGACGGTAAATGGGTAAAATCGTCATTTTCAATATAGCTAAAGAACAAATGTCCACTCTTTTGAGCTGCAACTCCGAAATAACATGGAAAATTAAAGTCTTCTACTATCTTGTTCCATGTTTTATATTGTATGGACAGCCATCTTGGAATATGAATATCTTTTTCTAAATCTGTTTTGCTAAGAAGATATGAGGATTGATAACTCATGTTTTATTACTCCTTTGTGATGAAATAATAAAACATCGTATGAAAATTTGAAGAAAGATTACCTTGTTTACCTAATAAATGGAAGTAAATGGGCCGTGGCCTACTAGTTTTGTAAATAGGTGTAGTGAAGAAGAAATGTATATGAACTAGATCGGGATATTGAGGAGTAGTGGTTACAAATGATGAATTGTACGATTAGGGAGAAAATTCTCCTCAACTAAAAGATTTATGTTATCCTTTAGTTGGGGAGAATTTATTACCGATTTTAATTTGACATAAAGCTCGTAGGGATAGAGATAATATAGAAAGTGATAAAAAAACAATTCCTAATTTACTTGATAAGAATAGTAGTAAGAAAGAAATGCTTAATAATAACAATGTATAAGAATCGAATAATTTTACTTTTTTAAATAGCTTCAATTTGCATTCCTCCTATTATGTACATGTGTGCATTCGTTTATTTACAATCATCTTAGCAAAACTTTATTAACAAATTATTAAAATTCAATAAAAATAAAAGGAATTTTTTAAAAATGGAGGATTGGTTCATGGAAGAACAGGATATGATGAATAAAAAACAATGTAAAAAAGGGCTATCAAAATCCGGGTTGGCATTGTTGCTGAATCAGGTAGTATTGAACATTGGTGTCTTTGTTTCTGTTTTTATTATCTCTATATTTTATATTGTTTTTAATTTGGATATGGATATAGATGCTATGCCAGAAATTATTGAATCACCGGAAGTCCTCTACACTGCAATGATTTTTAGTGTACTTTTGGCCTACATACCTATATACATTTATATGCGAAAACAAGGATTTACTTTAGGGCAACAGCTTGGTAAGACGAATGTTTCACCTTCTTTTATTTTTGCTGCATTAGCTATTTGTTTAGGACTTAGCGGATTAACAACCTTATTTATTGTTCCGATTGAAGGGCTATTTAATCATTATGGGTATACTACACTTATTGATATGGGCACGAGCGACACAACATACTATTATGTTAGCAGTTTCTTATACATAGTATTAATAGGTCCAATTATGGAAGAGCTTGTTTATCGAGGAGGAATATTGGCAGGGTTACGAAAATATGGTGATCGATTTGCCATTATTATTTCGTCATTGTTATTTGGTGTAATGCACGGTAATATCGCTCAATTCTTTTTTGCAACTTTAGTTGGTGCATTACTTGGATACATTTATGTGAAAACAAATTCATTGCGAATCAGTATTTTGATTCATGTGCTTAATAATTTATTTGCGTTGGTATTAATGGATTATTTATATCCGAATTTATCAGAAGCAACGGTTGTATGGTTTGATTGGACGTTGACGATTGCACTTATACTTATAGGGGCAATTGTGTTTTTCAAATGCTACAAGCATATTTCTCTTAATAAAGGCGTTGTACAATTACCTATATCTCCGTACAAAGGCTATTTTACGAGAATACCAGTCATACTGCTCTTCTTGTATTTCATTATTATGATGTATGTTTCAGTTACTCCTATAGAAGGATAATAGAAAAGGGGAAAGATCGCAACTTACGATCTTTCCCTTTTCTTTCGAAGCTTTCTGTTAATTTGAGATGGGCGTTGTTTTCTCTAAAACTAAATCTGAATTTTGAAAAAAAGAATTCTTTTAACTTTATAACGTTAGAATACAAGCAACTGTAAATATAATTGGGAAAGACATTACTAAGGCAATTCCTATGTATGCAGTAGTTGATAAAGCTTCTTTTATTTCCCTAGAAGTGTTTATTTCATTAGCTAATGGTAATGATGTGCTAAATATCAACAAGATATTCAAGAGTGTGGAAGCAGCTACAATAATAATAGGAATTATTAAGTCAGCTGTAGAATTTTCAATGTTTAGGAAGCCAAAAATGATAAGGATAATAGGAATTGCTTCTATAATTGCTATATAGATAAACATTTTTGTTTGAATAGCATTTCTATTTCCGAAATCATCAAATATTTTTCTAATTGTATTTCTCACTAAAAAACCCACGCCAAATGTTGCAATAACAGAAGCTAAAACGAAATAATATATTCCATCCATAAAATCACCCCAACTATAAATATTCTTCATAAAAGTAAAAAATCCTTTTAATTAAGTAAAATTATGAGAAAAATGAGAGTATTTGTAGAAAAATGTTGGATTTTGGGGAAAAGAGGCAAATAACAATCAAAAATTGTGTTTGAAATTGTTCAAATATTACGTAGGAATAATTCTAATGTACCAAGCTCTAAATAAAAGTTTTGTCTTTAGAAGTAGGAGACATAACTATACTAAAACATCAATGGATTTATTTAGCGAATGCTGTTGATATAATCTGCATATATATGGTTGTATCTTAACTTTCTGTCATTATTGATTCATTAGTAGGTAACGGAAAGTGTGCTTGTAATTTACTGAATCGGTATGAGAGTGTTCAAGGAATTAGAAGGAGGAAGTCTCTAAGGCTTCTGTTTGGGAACAGGAGAAGGTAAAAAGGAGCAGATAGGGTCGCTCATTCGTTTGGGAGTAATGCAGTAATTCAACTTATTATTGAATGAAAATCAGAAGAAGAGGTGTTATTATGCAGCCACTCATCATTAATTTAACAGGCAAAAAAATAGTCATTGTAGGTGGAGGCGAGATTGCGGCCAAGAAAGCGAAAATATTACAAGATGAGCAAGCCTACATAACAATTATTGCAGAGGAATTTGGCGATGAGATTATGGATTTAGCCAATCAAAATGAATTTATACTTTTGAAAAGGAAAGCAGTACCAAGTGATTTTGAAGGGGCGGTACTTGTAATATTGGCAATACATGATCAAGAAGTGAATCAACAGCTTGCAGATAGTCTGTCTCCCAATCAATTAGTTTGTGTAGTTGACAACTCCCATAAAGGAAATGTTACATTTCCAGCAACGGTTAGACGAGGTCACTTGCAAATTGCTGTTACTTCAAATGGGGCAAGTCCCAAACTAACACATCAAATTAAACAAGAATTAGAAGAGAAATTTGACGAATCGTGGATTGAGTATACAGCCTTTTTATCAGTATTCAGGAAAGAAGTGCTAAAATCAAATTTAACTATTCATGAAAAACAAAAACTGTTGCAAGAGATTTTAGATGAGAATTATCGAAATGACCGTCATTTAAGAAACCAGTTTGTGGCTCGATTTTATGCTCGAAATTTAGAAAAATAGGCTAAACCAAAGGTTAGAGATTAATTTTGGTTAGCCTATTTATGGATAAAGAATGTGAATATATCTCTGACTTAAATAACTGTCTAACCTTATACCTGAGATGCTCGGAGTATTAGTCTTTTCTACTAGGAAATCTATGAAGGGATATCCTATCCAATCTGTCTTATATCGATCGCATGGCACCTTTTCCTTTGAAGTTAAATCAAGGTGAGGATTCTAAAATAAAAAGTACTGCTAACGTTTTTTATCCTTGTGATACTTGAGATTTCACTGTAGCAATCTCTTCTGGTGTTGCTTGTTGAGCTGGTATATAATAGCCCTTTTCCTTTGCCTTTTTAAATATTTCATATTGTCTCACTTCATCTTGATCACGCATTTCTTGAAATGTTTGACGTAACTGGACATTTTCTGTTTGGGCAATGATGGATGCATAAGTACTTAAACTTCCGTTTAAACAAGATAAATAATCGTTAATCATGTCTTTTTCTTGCATATAAATACCTCCTAATTTAAGAAGTTCATTAGCTTCTGTTTGCTATCTCTTGCATCTTGCGCATCTTTTCTTAGCATTTCTGCAAGTGTCGGATCGGTGCATTGTGATGCATAATAATCTAGCTTTACTGCAATCGTTGAATGACCACCGATCATATGACGTAAATTTTGAAGTTCTAATTGATTTAGATTCGCCATAAATTCACTCCCTTTTTATTGAATTTCTTTTTTTATTATGAGTCGTTTTAGAAAAACTATTCAGTAATTAAATGTAGGTTAGGTGTATAAGAATAGTTGTTTGTCCATCAACATTTTAAGCTATACAAATAAGTATCTTTTAAATGGTGTAGTATACAGAAATATTTCCAATTTAGTTAAGGTAATTGAGAGTAGGGGATGAGAAAATGGGGGTAATGGAAGATGATAGAGTGCTGCTACTGGAAACATGAATTTTAAAAAAGGAATATTATATCGGATGTTCAAAAATTATTAGCAATGTATGTTTGCAATTCAAAAAGATGTTTTCATATATAAGCAGTAATTAGAGATTGATTTTTCCGCTTTCGGGATGATCGTTTTTTCTTTTTATGGGCGTGCGATAAGTGTCAAACAGTGTGCAAAGCATCAGGTGTCTCGGTCTTTCCGTTGACTCCACAGAATCCGATCTCGTTTCTTTACCTAACGTATTTTAAAAACAGCCATAAAAAAAGAGCGAAATGCTCTTTTTATTATGCCTATGGACTATGACTGTTCATTAAGCGAGCTTCAAAAAACTCGTGAAGAAAGGACAGGCTATTATGTTTTTTTCATTCCTTTGAAAATAAGACTTAAAATGAAAGCGAATATCACTGCTCCCAAAATTGCTGGGATAATAGCAAAGCCACCAATGTCAGGGCCAAAATCACCAAATACCCAAGATCCAATTCTAGCTCCTAAAAAACCAGCAATTATATTACCGATTTTTCCGAACGGGATGTCTTTTCCGATAATGAGCCCGCCAATCCAACCAATAATACCACCTATGATAAGCGACCATATTAATCCAAACATAGTATACCTCCTATATAGTTGCTTGTATTAATATGTCCATTTTTTTCTTGAATTATAGCTATTTGTTAGTAATATCAAAAATAGACATTACAATCAGTAAGATATAGTAGCATGTGTCTGAAAACTAATAAAAGGGAATATTTTCTCGATTTTACTTGAAACGATTCAACAAGAGAAAGTGAATGCAGTAACGTTAGTGCCGACAATGTTGGGATTCTTATGTTTCAAGTGCCGAGTATTACTGATGATTTATTGGGGTATCTGATTTAGATTGGGGAGAATGTGTCAAGGCTTGTATTGTAAGGGAGTAAGGAAACAGTTAACAGAACAACAAGTTATCGATTATTGCAAAAATCATATTTCTTCTTATAAAAGAACCTTGTTATGTAGAATTTATAATCTGTTACTCAGAATACATATCAGGAAATATATTAAAAACTGTATTAAGAGAAGATAGTCTACTTTAACAGTTTCTAATTAGACTTTATAGTTTTGATTTCCACGGGCTTGCGCAAAGCCCCCTCAAAGCAAGATTCTATTTTTCATAGCTACCACAAACTTCGAGCAGGACTCCTCTCCAATAAACGATGCAGAATAAATACAGCCTTTGATTAAAAGAGGATAGAAAAAGAAATTTTTGAAATAAAGTAGGAATTTGATTGGTGCTGCACACATACAATAGGCGTATTCGACTTAAAAACCGTATGCGCTTTTTATTTTATTGAACTTACTATTACTATGGTAATAGTTACTTATAAATGATTGATTTTATGAAAAACAAAGAATGAAAAAAAAATTAAAAAAAAACATTGAAAATTCTTGAAAATATTGTTGACTTGTTCTCTATACAGAACTAAAATGAATTTATGTTAAAATTTTACATAGTAAATTGACTGTAAATTAAAAGGTTATCCGATGTTCAATTCGTTATAAAGAATTATTGAACTGGTGCAAATTACGGGAAGGTGGTCATATGAGAAAACCAACCATTATCCAAAACGGTGTAAAGGAAATTAGTCTAAAAGAACTATTTGATATAATTTTCAGACGTTTATGGATTATTCTTTTGCTGATTATTATATTTACTTCTATTGGTTATTATTTATCTAAAGATTATACACCTATGTATCAAACATCAGCGCGGATTAATATTTTTGCTGATGATGGCACGAGAAGTACGTTAGAAGTTTTGCTTAAAGACACTGTTATTCTAAGTGAGGTAGTAGAAGAATTAGATTTGCCAATTAATGCCGAATTGTTAGCACAGAATATTACGGTGACTAGTATTGAAGAAACATCGATAGTGAGTATAGGCGTTTCTTATTGGGATCCAACTATCGCTGCTCAAATTGCGAATAAAACAGTTGAAATATTTAAAAAAGATGTAGGTAAAATTATTGATTTTGAGGGAGAAATAAAGCCATATTACGAAGCTGAGGTCAATCCTAATCCAATCAACAGTAAGGATAATTCAACGATGATTATGGGCGGCATATTGGGTATGATTCTAGGGGTAGGTGTAGCATTTTTAATAAATACATTTGATAACCGTCTTCGATCAGAGCAAGAAATCGAATTGTTAATAGGTTACCCAATTATCGGGCGTATTTCAAAAATGACAAAAAAGAATACGGCATATTATACGCATGTGAAAAAAATAAAAGAAACACCACCATTAAAACAAGTGAAAGAACTGTAAGGAGAATGTTATGAGTACAGTAAAGCGAACGAGGAAAAAAAGAATTGTGACCATTTCAAATCCAGACTCCATCATTTCAGAACAGTTTCGTTCTTTACAAACGAATATAAAGTTTGCTACAGGAAAAAAGGTTATGAAGAGTATACTCATTACTTCCCCAGATAAAGGAGCCGGGAAATCCACTATAGCATTGAATTTAGCGGTTTCACTAGCACAACAAAAAGAGAAGGTGTTGTTAATAGATGCTAATTTGAAAAATCCTTCTATTCATAAGTTTTTAAATATCACTAACAATGAAGGTTTAACAAATTTGTTACTTAATGAACAATTGGAGGTAGAATTTTTTGTTCGCAAGCCAGATTTAGGTGATTTATATATATTAACGAGTGGTAATACGAGTTCTCATTCAACTGAATTGATTAGCTTTACGAATTTGGAGCAATTATTGGATAGTGTACATAAAGCGTATGATGTAATTATTATTGATTCTCCATCTGTACTAGAAGTGGCCGATACTAAAATTTTGGCAAATTATTGTGATGGAATTGTATTAGTGTATAGTAAGGGGCAAACGAAATATGATGATGCCCTTCACGCAAGAAGAGAACTGCAATTTGTTGAAGAGAAAATTGTCGGTGTAATTATGAACGATAACAAGCAAAGTGTTTTCCAGAAACTAAGGAAAGATAATAAATAATTTTTTTTGCGACTCTTGTTCTTTATTAAGAACTTAAAGGGGTGCATACATATCGGTGATGTCTCCTTACCGTTATTAATGGAGATACTCGGTCATGCTGTGGGTTGAAAGAAACCTTAGACGCTAGTCGTCAAAAGTGTGGTGTGAGGAGGGGTTTAATGCCCCATATTACATAAAAATAGAGTGCTAACGTATTTGTTTTTTGAATGTATACTTTAGCGCTTTGTAGTGTAAATGTATCCACCGCTACCGCTAATTTAATCTTAATATTGACAGTTTAAATTCGAAGGAAGGAGGATTTGAATGAACTATAAGCAACGTTTTACTTTTTTTCTACTTTTTGATTCTATCATCGTTTTATGTGCTATTTTATTGGCTCGTCTACTAGTCAATCATCGTATTTCATTTGATGAAATATTAGTAGCTTCTATTTCCTTTCTTATTTGGCATCATATTTTTTCTATCGCTTTTCATTTATATCAGAAGGATTGGGAGTATGCTAGTATCGGTGAATTATTAATTATCACAAAAACAGTTACAGTAACTATATTAGCAACAGCACTTGTAAAACAATTTATTCTGCAACATATCGACTATCGTTTACTCATTGTTACTTGGTTATTGCATCTTTTATTAATAGGCGGTTCGCGATTTTGCTGGCGAATATTTCGAGATACATTTTTAGCCAATAAGCTGAACAAGAAAAGGACATTAATTATAGGTGCAGGATCGGCAGGAATAATGGTGGCAAGACAGCTGCTAAACGGCAATGTTACAGATTTATTACCTGTTGCCTTTGTAGATGACAATCCCAAGAAAAGAAACTTAGAAATACTTGGGTTGCCGGTTGTCGGAAACGTAAAACAAATTGAGCATATTGTTAAAACGATGGATATTCAGCATATCATTATCGCTATTCCATCATTGAAAAAACAAGCACTCAATACGATTTTTCAAGAATGTGCCAAAATAGATGCAAAGACACAAATATTGCCGATGCTTGAAGATATTTTGACAGGAAAGCTCTCTGTTAATAAATTACGTGATGTCCAAGTGGAAGACTTATTAGGAAGAGAGCCAGTTGAATTGAATATGGACAGTATTTCTGAATATGTGGCAGGTAAAGTAATTTTAGTAACAGGTGCAGGAGGTTCTATCGGTTCTGAATTATGTCGCCAAATTTCAAAGTTCAATCCAAAACAATTGATATTATTAGGCCATGGTGAAAATAGCATTTATACGATAGAAATGGAATTAAAAGATAAATGTAAGCATACAAATATCGAAATTATAGCTGAAATTGCAGACATACAAGATCAAAAGAAAATGATGACCATTATGAGTACATACTTTCCAGATGTAGTGTATCACGCTGCTGCTCATAAACATGTTCCGTTAATGGAGCGTAATCCTGAGGAAGCAGTAAAAAACAATGTCATTGGAACGAAAAATGTAGCTAAAGCAGCAAGCTGGTATGGTGTGAAAACCTTTGTTATGGTATCAAGCGATAAAGCGGTTAATCCGACGAGTGTAATGGGGGCTACGAAAAGAATTGCTGAAATGGTCATTCAGGAGATGAATCAACATAGTAATACAAAATTTGTTGCCGTTCGTTTTGGGAATGTGTTAGGTAGCAGAGGCAGTGTGGTTCCTCTATTTAAAAAGCAAATTGAAAATGGTGGTCCTGTAACGGTTACTGCCCCAGAAATGCTACGTTACTTCATGACGATTCCGGAAGCATCGAGATTAGTTTTGCAAGCTGGAGCTTTAGCTAAGGGTGGAGAAATATTTGTTTTAGATATGGGGCAACCGGTCAAAATTGTTGACTTAGCGAAAAATTTAATAAAGCTTTCTGGTCATTCGTTAGAAGATATTGGCATTCACTTTACAGGTATTCGTCCTGGTGAGAAATTGTTCGAGGAATTATTAAATAAAGATGAAATTCATGATGAGCAAATCTATCCACAAATTTATGTAGGGAAAACGAAAGAGCTTTATGTACAAGAAATCGAAGAGCTTATTGAACAAGTAGAAATTTTAGACAAAAATCTATTAAAGAAAAAAATAGTTGAAATGGCAAATCCTCATTTTGTTCCAGCACCTATTATTTCAGTAACAAATTAAAGGAGAATTGAAATGAAAATAAGAAAAGCGATTATTCCCGCAGCTGGATTAGGGACTAGGTTTCTTCCTGCAACAAAAGCAATGCCAAAGGAGATGCTCCCAATAGTTGATAAACCGACTATTCAATATATTGTTGAGGAAGCAATTGAATCCGGTATTGAAGATATTATTATAGTAACTGGTAAAGGGAAAAGGGCCATTGAAGATCATTTTGATCACTCCTTTGAGCTGGAACAAACTTTATATGAAAAAGGTAAATTTGATTTGCTTGAAGAAGTACAAAAATCATCAAAACTAGTAGATATTCACTATATTCGTCAAAAAGAACCAAAGGGGTTAGGTCACGCGATTTGGTGTGCTAGGAAGTTTATTGGAAACGAACCATTTGCAGTCCTTTTAGGTGATGATATTGTTCAAGCCGAAAAGCCATGTTTAAAGCAGTTGATTGAGCAATATGAGCGATGCAATGCCTCAGTTCTAGGTGTTCAAACAGTCAAGGATGAAGATGTTTCACGCTATGGCATATTAGATGCAAAGCAAATCGGCCATCGTTTTTACAATGTGAATAGTCTTATAGAAAAACCAAAACAATCAGAAGCTCCATCCAATTTGGCTATTTTGGGAAGATATATTTTAAATCCAAGAATTTTTGACATCCTGGAATTTCAACACCCTGGAGCAGGAGGGGAAATTCAACTGACAGATGCACTTGCTAAACTAAACGAATGTGAGGCTATCTATGCATATGAGTTTGAAGGAACTCGTTATGATGTAGGTGAAAAATTAGGCTTCATACAATCACAAATTGAAATAGCATTGCAGCGTGAAGAATTAAGAGAAAGCCTACTTAAATATATAACCGTTATGCTAGAACGTGAATTAATGAAAAACAGGTTGAATCCATAATGGCTAAAAGGGCGAAAGTATTATTTTGTGCGACAAAGGATGTTCACTATAAGGTATTTCATCTACCTTACTTTAAATGGTTTAAGGAAAACGGATTAGACGTGCATACGGTCGCTTCTGACCAATTAATCATGCCTTATGTAGATCAAAAGTTTATAATACCGATTCAACGGTCACCTTTTCATTATTTGAATTTCAAAGCATACAAACAGTTGAAAGAGATCATAAACAAAAATGAATATGACATTATCCATTGTCATACGCCAATGGGTGGAGTAATCACTCGGTTAGCTGCAAGGAAAGCTAGAAAAAGTGGTACGAAGGTTATTTACACTGCTCATGGTTTTCATTTTTGCAAAGGAGCTCCACTAGTTAATTGGATGATTTATTATCCGATTGAAAAACTATTATCCCGGTTGACAGATTGCTTAATAACAATCAATAGTGAAGATTACGAGCTTGCTATTCGCAAAAAATTCAAAACAGGCTTAATTAAGCGTGTCCATGGAGTAGGTGTAAATACGGATCACTTTAAGCCTATCAATGAACAGCAGAAAATGAAATTACGTAAACAATACGATTTTCAAGAAAATGATTTCATCATGATATATGTTGCAGAATTCAATAAAAATAAAAATCAACAATTACTCTTACATGCTTTAGCCTTAATAAAGGATGAAATGCCAAATTGCAAACTACTATTAGTTGGAGACGGTCCATTATTAAATACATGTCAGGAAAAAGCAAGAGAACTGAATATTTCTGATATCGTTTATTTTTTAGGATATCGAACGGATATTAAGGAATTACTCCAACTAAGTGATTTAGCGGTTGCTTCAAGCCTTCGTGAAGGATTGCCAGTCAATATTTTGGAAGCTATGGCATGTGGTTTACCGGTTATTGCAAATGATAATCGGGGACATCGAGAGTTGGTATTTAATGAATATAATGGTATGTCTATTCCGAAAAATGGGGATCTACTTCTTGCACAATATATACATGAAATGATGCTTGATTTAAAGAATCGATCAAAATTTGGGGAAAACAGTCTTACTATTATTAAAGATAAGTACAGTGTGAAAAAAACAATGAAAGAGATGAGTGAAATTTATAAATTGTATATGGATGAGGAGGTGGAGAAACGATGGGGGACGTATTAAGGGTTCTTCATGTAGTTGTCAATATGAATCGTGGAGGCGCCGAAACATTCATTATGAATGTTTATAGGAATATTGATCGTTCAAAGATACAATTTGATTTCTTAACATCCCGTGAAGGTGTTTTTGACGAAGAAATCACTTTCCTTGGTGGGAGAATTCATCGAATACCTTATGTAACGGATGTAGGACACTTTAAATATATGAAACAACTTGATTCGTTTTTTCAGAAACATAATACTTATCGAATCGTCCATGCACATATGGATAAAATGAGCGGATTAGTACTTCGTGCTGCCAAAAAAGCAGAGATTCCTATAAGGATTTCACATAGTCATAGTACAGAAAGTGAAGGAACTATTTTTATTAAGTTGTATAAATGGTATATTGGTTTATTTATTAGAGCGAATGTAACAAATAGTATAGCATGTTCAAATAATGCAGCAAAATGGTTATTTAATAATCAGTCGGTGAAAATTGTGAAAAACGGAATAAATCCTGAAGCATTTAATTATAGTGCAAAACAAAGAGAACAAATACGCTCAATCTTAGGAATAAACAAGGACACCTTTGTTGTTGGGCATATTGGACGTTTTTCACCAATCAAAAATCATAAGTATTTAATAAATCTATTTTCGAAATACTTAAAGCATAATCGAAATGGTCTTTTATTATTAGTAGGGGATGGCCCATTACGAAAAGAACTAGAGGAACAAGTTCAACAATTAAATATTAGAGAAAAAGTCATTTTTACAGGAGTAAGAAGTGATGTTTCAGATTTGATACAATCTATGGATGTTCTTGTTTTTCCATCCATCCATGAAGGATTACCAGTTACCTTAATAGAAGCACAAGGATCAGGTTTACCTTGTATTATTTCTGACACGATTTCAACCGAAGTCGATTTAGGGCTGAATCTAATTGAATTTCTTTCATTGGAAAATTTCGGGGAATGGATTAAAAGATTAATTAGTCTTTCAGAAGAAAAAATAATTAGAACTAGTAATCTAGAAACGTTTGTTCAACAAGGATACTCCATTAAAGAAACAGCTACTGATTTAAAAGAATACTATCTTTCCTTGACGGGTGATGTTAATGAAAAGACTAACCATATTCACGCCTACGTATAATCGTGCTTATTGTCTTCACAAATGCTATGAAAGTTTAGCGAAACAAACCAATCGAGACTTTGTTTGGCTAATTATTGATGATGGATCAACAGATGATACAGAAGAACTAGTACAATCATGGATTATTCAAGATAAGGTAAAAATTCAATATATAAAGCAAGCTAATTTAGGAATGCATGGAGCACATAATACAGCATATGAACTAATTCAAACCGAATTAAATGTATGCATAGATTCAGATGATTATTTAGCGGATGATGGTGTTGAAAAAATACTTCAGTTTTGGAAAGCTTACGGTAGTAATCAAGTGAGTGGGATCATTGCTCTGGATGCTCTTGAAAATGGAGAAGTAATTGGTACTAAGATGCCGGAGGATTTAAAGACCAGTACACTCTTTCACTTGTATAATAAGCACGGTGTTACAGGGGATAAAAAATTAATATATCGAACAGAATTAACGAAAAAATACCCATATCCGCTGTTTGAAAATGAAAAATATGTTGGTCTTGCCTATAAATATTATAAGTTAGATCAACAGTATAAAATGCTTTTGATGAATGAAGTGATTTGTATTGTTGAATATCTTGCAGATGGTTCATCAATGAATATGCTAAATCAATATCGCCGCAATCCTCAAGGTTTTTCTTTCTATCGTAAAGAATTGATGAAGCTACCTTTTGCAAGTACTTATTATAAATTTCGTCAGGCTATTCATTATGTATCTAGTAATTTATTAATGAAAAACAGACGATTATTCATTGAAACACCAAAGAAGATTCATACAATCTTGGCTTTTCCGTTTGGATTGTTTCTCTATTTGCTTATTTTGAATAAAACAAAGGTAACTTGATTTCTAGAAAGTATGTGAAAGGGTTTTGATATGACTATACTGTGGATTAATCTCGCAATCGTTTTTATGTTTTCATTTGCAAGTCGATATTTTTCGCAATTATACGTGAGCGACTCAATAGTATATTCAAGACCTAATAAATTTTTGGCTATTTGTGTTATGGCTTGTTTATTCGTTATTTCTGGATTAAGAAATGGAATAGGAGATACATACTTTTATAAGCACGCATATAATGTAACGGATTTTGAATGGGAATATGTAAAATCAATGAATGAAATTGGATTTGGGATTTTACAAATGATTTTAAAAATGTACACAGAGGATCCACAAGTATTAATTTTTTTAGTTGCACTAGTTACAAATGTTTTAATTGTTGCGGTATTTTACAATTATTCTAAATTATTTGAGCTAAGTACCTATGTATATATTACAGGAGGTACTTTTTTAGTTTCAATGAATGGATTACGACAAATGTTAGCTGCAGCAATCTGTTTTATAGCAATTAAATATTTATTAGATCAAAAGTTTTTTAAGTATACATTAATTATCTTATTAGCTACCACTTTTCATCAAAGTGCCTTTATTATGATACCTGTCTATTTTTTAGTGCGATTTAAAGCATGGTCGAAAGCAACAATTTTAATACTATCCTTTTCTGTTTTGGTTGTAATAGGATACGATATTTTTGCTTCTTTGTTTTTTACTGCTCTCGAACATACAAAATATGGAAATTACGCAACCTTCGATGAAGGTGGAGCAAATATGCTTAGAGTAGCAGTGAATGCTGCTCCCTTAGTTATTGCTTATCTTGGTAGG
>Ga0233379_1000057_pt1 | contig 15234 bp, 12 predicted proteins | sample ElkDunMinimDraft_8_FD_180679 | JGI IMG/M metagenome (GOLD analysis project Ga0233379, IMG submission 180679) | Fecal eukaryotic communites from dung pellets of Tule Elk in California, USA - Elk Dung F1 | ecosystem: Host-associated > Mammals > Digestive system > Large intestine > Fecal | place...
TACAAGTACACCATCTGGCTCCAGAAGATATTACTCCTGTTGCCGTAAGCAATGCTGACGCTCTCATTGTGCGTACGCGTACAGCAATCAATAAGGAACTACTCAACGGAAGTAAAGTTAGTTTTGTAGCTACTGCCACCATTGGTTTCGACCATATCGACCAAGGTTTCTGCCGTCAATCTAACATCCATTGGACATCTTGTCCGGGCTGTAATGCACAAGCAGTTTGCGACTACGTAGAAGAAGTGCTCAACACTTTGGACTTGGAGAATAGTGGGAAAACGATTGGAGTAATTGGCTATGGTCACGTAGGAAAACTCGTAGCTGCTATGGCAGAAAGAAAAGGATACAACGTAATTTTATCCGACCCTCCTCTCGGTATAGGAAAACCACTTAGAGAGATTGCATCTATCTGCGATATCATTACTCTCCATACCCCGCTCACCCATCAAGGAGAACACGCTACCTACCACCTTTTCAACGGAGATATTCTCGCACAGTGTAAACCTAATCTATTGCTCATCAATGCTGCTAGAGGAGGAATTGTGGATGAACTAGCATTACTGAAACATTGCTCTACTAATCAAGGGGAAAATATAAAGTTGGCCATTGATTGTTGGGAAGGAGAACCATATATCAACAAAACACTACTACAACAAACAAATTTAGCATCTTTTCATATCGCTGGTTACTCTATTTTAGGTAAAATGCGAGCTAGCGAGATGTGTTTAGAAGCTTTTTGTAAATTTTTCTCGCTTCCAATTTTGTCAATCAATAAAAAAGCAGTACCTTTGCAGGGTGATTCCGAAAAAGGGTGGCTTGAGCGTGTTTCTAACCAATTAAAGGCAGAACCACATTTGTTCGAACAATTAAGAAAACAATATAAACTAAGATAATGGCAAACTTTCAAAAACTCACCTCTCGAGCAGTAGATTACTCGAAATGGTACAACGAACTCGTAGTTAAAGCAGACTTGGCTGAGCAGTCAGCCGTGCGTGGTTGTATGGTTATCAAACCATATGGATATGCTATCTGGGAAACAATTCAAGCTGAATTAGACCGTCGTTTCAAAGAAAAAGGTGTAAAAAATGCTTATTTCCCATTGCTGATTCCCAAATCATTCTTGAGCCGTGAAGCAGAGCACGTAGAGGGATTTGCCAAGGAGTGCGCTGTGGTAACGCACCACCGATTGATGAATGATCCTGAAGGCAAAGGTGTGGTAGTAGATCCTAAAGCTCGTCTTGAAGAGGAACTAATCATCCGCCCTACATCAGAAACCATCATCTGGTCCACATATAAGAATTGGATTTCTTCCTATCGCGATCTACCTATCCTTTGCAACCAATGGTGCAACGTTATGCGTTGGGAGATGCGTACCCGTCTTTTCTTGCGTACCGCTGAGTTCCTTTGGCAGGAAGGCCATACTGCTCACTCAACCAAAGAGGAAGCAGAGCAGTTTGCTGCTGATATGTTGGACGTATATGCTGACTTTGCTGAGAAAGTGATGGCTATCCCAGTTGTCAAAGGTGTAAAATCTCCTAATGAGCGCTTTGCGGGTGCACTCAATACCTATTCTATCGAAGCTATGATGCAAGATGGAAAAGCACTGCAAGCAGGTACAAGCCACTTCTTAGGACAAAACTTTGCGAAATCGTTTGACGTACAATTCCTCACCAATGAAAACAAATACGAGTATGTTTGGGCTACTTCATGGGGGGTATCTACCCGCCTTATGGGTGCACTCATCATGACTCACTCCGATGACAACGGGTTGGTATTGCCTCCTAACTTAGCACCTATTCAAGTTGTTTTTGTTCCTATCTTCAAGAAGCAAGAGCAACTCGATGCTATCATGGAGAAAATCAATCCTATGGTAGATGAACTCAAGAAATTAGGTATTCGCATACAAGTAGATACTAGTGACAAAGCTACTCCTGGCTTCAAGTTTGCTGAATACGAACTCAAAGGTGTGCCTTTGCGTCTTGCTATGGGTGGTCGTGACCTCGAGAACGGCACTATTGAACTCGCACGCCGCGACACCATGACCAAGGAGACTGCTTCTTTTGATAATATCGTAGAAACCATCCAAAACCTGCTCAAGGAGATTCAAGATAATATCTACCAAAAGGCATTGAACTTCCGTCTTGCCAACACCCGCGAAGTGAATACTTGGGAAGAGTTCAAAGAGGAAATCAAGAAACCAGGCTTCTTGCTCTGTCACTGGGATGGTACTCCAGAAACCGAGGAGAAGATCAAAGCCGAGACCAAGGCCACTATCCGTTGTATTCCTTTCGAGGGCGACAAAACACCAGGCAAATGCATCTATACCGGTAAACCAAGTAGTCAACGCGTCATTTTTGCAATTGCGTACTAAAAAGGATTTCAGGTCACTGATAAAATTACCTAATATACAAAGAAAATCGTACTACAAGTGCGATTTTTTTTGCTCATATCAAAAAAAAGCAGTACCTTTGCATCCGCTTTCGGTTATCATTATTGAATAATGAAGCCGAACGGCAATAAAATAACAACGACTTCATAAGTCCACGTTAAGAGGAGGAATCGCTATCGCACCAAGGACGCTTGATAAGCATTGTTCATGCGACAGACGCATTCTAACGACGGGATGTGGCGCAGCCCGGTAGCGCAACGGTCTGGGGGACCGGAGGTCGCAAGTTCAAATCTTGTCATCCCGACAAAAGGCAGATGGTTGCAAACCTCTGCTTTTTTTATATAAAACTAATTAACCTAACTTATATGACACTTAAAGGAAAATACGAACAATCACATGCTTTGATTAAATGTATCCAATGGATAGGATGCGTAATGCTCTTTTCTCTTCTTGCTATGGGCAGTATCTTCCTCTTCCCGCAACCATTATCCATTGTTTCCCTAAAATGGATACAATTCTTACAAACTGCATCAGCATTCCTTTTTCCACCCCTATGTATGGCATACATATGGAGTCACAATCCTTTTCAATGGTTAAAAATACACCGCACATCCTCACGCACTATCATCTACGCAGTGCTACTAATGCTTATTGCCATTCCCGCCATCAACCTACTAAGCTATATTAACCAGCAAATGACCTTACCTGCATTTCTCGCACCACTGGAATCGTGGATGAAAACCCAAGAAGAGAATGCCGCTATGCTTACAGAGCAGTTCTTGCAGATTTCCAGTTTCGGTGGACTAGTCATCAATCTTTTACTCATGGCAGCACTACCTGCTCTAGCAGAAGAATTCACTTTCCGTGGGGTACTCCAACGTTTACTCACCCCTCGAGTAATTACCTCATCCAATCACGCAGCCATTCCTCACCTTGCTATCTGGTGCAGTGCGATACTCTTCTCGGCTATCCATATGCAATTCTACGGATTTATTCCACGAATGCTAATGGGTGCACTCTTTGGATATATGCTCGCATGGACAGGTAGTATCTGGGTACCAATACTTATGCACTTCACTAATAATGCCATGGCAGTATTGCTCTATTTTATAGCCTATCGAGCTGAATGGAATATCGAACAGATAGATGCTATAGGAACAAACGACACCCTATGGTTGGGTGTCGTCAGTATGATAATTACAATCGGGGGAATCTATGCTTTTCGACGTTCTACTACGATCAGCAACGCTTCTTCGCGGATATCTAAAGGCAGCTGAATATTACGCAATTGTATGCTGCGCACCCATCCCGGAACGTCTTTGGCTTGCAAGGTATTAAACACATCGCGTATCATTTGATATTGTTCTGCAGTATAGTCTTCTGCTGTAATACCTATCAGTGCGTCCAACTCCTCATCATCGTAATAGATAATCTCCGCATTGGTTTGCAGCAATGTTTCGCGCTCACAAACCAAATGTTCTCCGCAGCAACCGTCGTCTGAATCACGCTGTTCAGTAGAAACTTCAACTTTCTCATCTTGCGCAGATGACGCTGCGCTCGTTTTTTGTTCACGACGTGCGCGCACCTCAAAAACAACAAGCACTACAACACCTAGACATACAAATAATATCAGTGGAATCATATCAACCTTTCTAAAAGGATTATTCTACATCCTCTTCTATGACGAGATTATCAATAATAAAATTCTGACGCTCGGTGGTATTCTTACCCATATAAAAACTGAGCAAATCTGCCACTGCATCTTCCTTGCGCAAGCTCACTTGATCCAAACGAATTCCACTACCAATAAAGCCCTTAAACTCATCTGGACTAATCTCTCCTAAACCTTTGAATCGAGTAATCTCTGGATTGGGTTTCAGTTCATCAATGGCTTGAAGACGCTCTTCTTCACTATAGCAATAACGTATCTCCTTTTTATTTTTCACGCGGAAGAGTGGGGTTTGTAAAATATACACATGCCCTTTCTTCACCAATTCTGGGAAGAACTGCAAGAAATACGTCAACATTAACAAACGGATATGCATTCCATCCACATCGGCATCCGTAGCGATAATTACCTTGTTGTAACGCAAGTTATCCAATCCATCTTCAATGTTCAATGCAGCTTGAAGGCAACCAAACTCTTCGTTCTTATATACATCCACTTTGTTGAGTCCATAGGTATTAAGTGGCTTACCGCGCAGCGAGAAGACTGCTTGCGTACGCACATCACGACTCTTAGTAATACTACCTGAAGCCGACAAACCCTCAGTGATAAAGATACTACTCTCCTCACGCAAATCGTCATCTGCATCTTTTGCTGATTTTGTGGGTTTAGCATCATTCAAATGTACCTGACAGTCACGCAACTTAGGGTTGTTAAGCATAATTTTTTTTGCACGCTCACGCACCTCTTTCGTCACTCCCGCTATTGCCTTACGTTCTTTCTCAGAGTCTTGAATTTTCTGCAACATCACGTCGGTTAATTCCGGATTCTTATGCAAGTAGTTATCTAATTGCTGCTTTACAAAATCATTCACGAACTTATTTACCGACAAACCGCCATCAGGCGACATATCCTTCGAACCCAACTTCACTTTTGTTTGACTCTCAAAAACGGGTTCCGACACATTGATTGCGATAGCGCCTACCACTCCATTGCGGATATCGCTCAATTCGAAGTTTTTATTGTAGAACTCTTTGATAGTCCTACCTATCGCCTCACGGAAAGCAGCCTGGTGCGTACCTCCTTGAATAGTATGTTGCCCATTCACAAAGGAGTGATATTCTTCACCACTCTGATCTGTGTGAGTCAGTGCAATTTCTATATCCTCATCTTTGATATGGATAATTGGATATAATGGGTCAACCGTCATAGTCTCAGTGAGCAAGTCGAACAAGCCATTCTTCGAGGAGTATTTCTTGCCATTATATACAAGAGTAAGACCCGTATTCAAATACGCATAATTGCGCATCATAGTCTCGATGAAATCAGAACGGAAGTGGTAATTCTCGAATATACCTTTCGTGTTATCTGGTATAAACTCTATCAGCGTACCACGTTTCTCATTGCCGCTATAATCCTGGATATCAGTATCTTCCACTAGTTTACCTTGACGGAAAACCACACGGCGAGTTTTATTATCTCGCCATACTTGTACAATAAATTCTGCACTAAGGGCATTTACTGCTTTCGTACCAACACCATTCAATCCTACGGATTTCTTAAAGGCCTTTGTGTCGTATTTGCCACCAGTATTAAGGATCGAAACAGCTTCCACCATTTTTCCCAATGGTATACCGCGTCCATAGTCACGAACGCTCACTTTCTCTCCTTTCGATGGATCGTCTGCACTCACAGGTCCCACACTAATCTCGATGCTCTTACCTTCGTTCATACGAAACTCATCAATCGAGTTGTCTATTGTCTCTTTGATAAGCACATAGATACCATCATCGGAATGATTGCCGTCTCCGAGTTTACCAATATACATACCCGGACGACGACGGATGTGCTCTCTATCGTCGAGGTGGATGATGTTATCTTCGTTGTACGTACTTGTTGGTTTGATTTCTTCTGCCATAGTGTGGATCTTCTCTAAGCACTAAACTCTAAACACCAAATTATTATTTCTTCTTCGCGTCGATTTCAGTATCTACCAAGATACGGCCACAGAACTCGCACACAATAATTTTCTTGCGCAAACGGATATCTAATTGACGTTGTGCTGGAATCTTGCTGTGGCAACCACCGCAACTATCACGTTCAACTTTCACAACAGCCAAACCATTATGTGCATTCTTACGGATACGATGGAAAGCGGTAATCAAACGCTCTTCGATATGTTTCTCCAAGTCTGCAGCGCGCAACATATGTTTTTCTGTTTGCTCCTTAGTTTCTGCCAAGATTGCATCCAACTCGTTACGTTTTTGATTGAGATCAACGGTTTTATCCTCAATCTCAGTAATAGTTTTTGCTTTTTCTGCTTGACGGTTCTCAAGATCTGCAGTAAAGTTTTTGATCTTACGTTGCGATGCTTCAATCTCCAATTCTTGATACTCAATCTCTTTGGTCAAATTATCGTACTCACGATTATTACGTACGTTGTTTTGTTGCTCTTTATAGCGAGAGATTGCAGCATTAGCATTTTCAATGCGTACACGGTGGTCGGAAATACCGGTCTCACACTCTTTGATACCATTCTCAATATTGGTCAAACGAGTCTTCAAACCCTCGATTTCATCACCCATATCCTTCACTTCTTGAGGCAACTCACCTGCCAAAATACGCAGGCTATCAATCTTTGAGTTTACAGTTTGCAATTCATACAGAGAGCGTAGTTTCTCTTCTACGGTCAACTCTTGTTCTACTTTTTCTTTTGCCATAATTGTATGTTGTTTGATGTTAATATTCTTTTTCTCAGTCGTTCCCCTTGAAATATCTCACAGGGCTTTTATCTGTTTGTGCCATATACGTCTTCACGTATGACGACAAGAGTTCATCAAAAATCTCCCGCGTGAAATGTTCGCTCACCCAATGGTCCATATCCACTACTGTGATACGCTGATAGGCACTCTGCAATTCATGATACTTAAAGTCCGCTGATATATAAGCATCAGCTCCTTGTGTAATAGCGACTTCCACGAACTCAGCACCAGCACCTCCACAAATAGCCACCTTGTGAATCGGATCGTTCTTGCCTTCCACCCAGCGCAATGCTGCATCTTTGCATGCAAACACTTTTGCCACATGTTCCACAAATGTTTCACGACTCATGGCCATAGGTAAAGTGCCTATCACACCCAAGCCTGCTTCGTTCGCTGCGGCAGATGGGATAAGGATACGATAGTCCGCTATTCCCAGTTTTTCTGCCATGCGACCACTCACCCCATGCAGATAACTGTCCATTGATGTGTGCGCTGAATAGATAGCTATATTATGACGAATAGCTTTCTCCACGCAACGTTCTTGGGGAGTGCTGCTCGTCAACTGCTTTAGGCCGCGGAACAACAGCGGATGATGAGAAATAATAAGGTCGCAACCCAGCGAAATAGCTTCACTGACCACAGACTCTGTTACGTCTACAGTCAACAATGCCGCTTTTATCTCTGCATTGCGATTACCCACCTGCAGTCCCGAGTTATCCCAGTCTTCTTGGAAACTCAAGGGAGCTACAGATTCTATGATATTGATAATATCCTGAAGGATCAACCTTTTTTAGCGCCCACTCCAGTACGTGCGGATGAAGCTGCAGCTTTCTGAGTCTTCACTTGTGCTTTTGGAGCAGGTTTCTTTGTTTCTTGCTTCTTCTCTTCTACCGCAGCTACTTCTTCGCCTTCCTCATCTACAGTAAAATCAGTTATCCCCGCATTAATTAGGATGTTATACCATTGGATAAGTTTGCGAATATCACTTGGGTATACGCGGTCGCGGTCAAAGTCTGGCAACACTTCGCCAAAGTAATCGCGCAATTGGTCATTATCCGCTTTCTTTGGATCTATACTTGCCACTTTCAATGCTTCCTTTTCACCGAGTTTAGTCAACACCTCACTCAATGCAATATCTTCACCCATGGTATACATAGAAATCTCGCCTAAGGAAACGATCTTGTCGCGCGCATAAGTAGGCACACGTTTGCCGTCAAGCAACGACTCAACAATCAGCATATTATTTCCGCGACTAACTAGTTTGTAAAGTCCTGGTTTACCAGTAATTGATAAAATATCTCTTAACATAATTCTGTAAAAATTTCACATTCACCCAATTTCGGCTGCAAAGGTACAAAAAAAATTACAAACACACAAATTTTTTTTATTTTACATCCATTTTTTTCTGTCTTACTAGCCCTAAATTATGCCAAACAGAAGTGGCAATCCTCCAAAAAACTTGTAAAAAATCCGTGTGCACTTGCGTATGCGAGAAAAAAGTTGTACCTTTGCACGATTTTATGCGTTTGAAAAGCAATGTAAATATTAAGAATCGCCGTGCCTCGTTCGACTACGAGATACTTGATCGTTATGTCGCAGGTATCCAACTTTTCGGTACGGAGATCAAGTCTATCCGCGAAAGCAAAGCTTCGCTGGTGGATACCTATTGCCAGTTCATCGGTAATGAACTATGGGTTAAGCAAATGCATATCGCGGAATATCGCTTTGGCACGTATGCTAACCACGAAGCAAAACGCGACCGTAAACTGCTCATGACACGCAAAGAGTTGCGCAAACTGCAGCGACAAGTGCAAGATACGGGTAAAACCATCGTACCATTGCGGTTGTTTATCAACGATGAAGGTTTTGCCAAAATGGAGATTGCACTCTGCCAAGGTAAACATACCTGCGATAAACGACAAGCCCTTCGTGCAGCAGACGATAAACGCGAATTGCAGCGCGCAATGCGAGAAAGATAATATAACTGGCTGATTCTATCAGTCATTCTACTTGGGATAATAACTAAAAAACATACAACTATGTCAAAAGCATTACTTATGATTCTCGACGGCTGGGGAATCGGAAATAAATCTAAAGCCGATGCTATATCTTGCACCCCTACTCCACATTGGGATGCACTCTTGGAGAAGTATCCTCATAGCCAATTACAAGCTAGTGGCGAAAACGTGGGTTTGCCTGATGGACAAATGGGTAACTCTGAAGTAGGCCACCTTAATATCGGCGCAGGTCGCGTGGTATATCAAGACCTTGTGAAGATCAACCGTGCTTGCAAGGATGGCAGTATTCTGGAGAACCCAGAAATCAAATCTGCTTTCGGTTATGCGAAAGAGACAGGCAAGAAGCTCCATATCATGGGCCTCACCTCCAACGGTGGTGTACACTCTTCTTTCGACCACCTTTTCCACCTCACTCAGATCGCTAAAACCTACGGATTAGACGGACAGACCTTCATCCACTGCTTCATGGACGGCCGCGATACAGACCCTAAGTCAGGTCTCGGATTCATTGACCAGTTGCAGCAACACCTCGCTGCTACTTGCGGTGAAATCGCAACTATCCAAGGTCGCTTCTATGTGATGGATCGCGACAAACGTTGGGAGCGCGTGAAGGTGGCATACGACTGCCTCGTACATGGCGAAGGCAAAGCGTCTGAGGACATGCTCCAAGCCATGCAAGAGAGCTACAACGAGGGTGTGACCGATGAGTTTATCAAACCTATCGTTCATGTTCGTGATGGCAAACCACTTGCTACTATCGAGGAGGGCGACGTAGTGATTTTCTTCAACTACCGCAACGATCGCGCGAAAGAAATTACTATTGTGCTTACCCAACAAGACATGCCAGAGCAAGGTATGACCACCATTCCTAACCTGCAATACTACTGCATGACCCCATACGACTCTTCGTTCCAAGGCCTACATGTCCTCTTCCCTAAAGAGAACGTACAAAACACTATGGGTGAGATTGTGTCGAATGCGGGCTTGAAGCAACTACGTATCGCTGAAACCGAGAAGTTTGCACACGTAACCTTCTTCTTCAACGGCGGCCGTGAAGCAGAGTATCCAGGTGAGGAGCGTATCCTGATTCCTTCACCAAAGGTAGCTACCTATGACCTCCAACCAGAAATGTCTGCTCCAGAGGTGACAGAGGCACTCTGCGAGGCACTCGACACACAGAAATATGACTATATTACCCTCAACTTCGCTAACGGCGATATGGTGGGTCACACAGGCGTGTATGCTGCTATCGAGAAGGCAGTCAAAACAATCGATGAATGCGTGGATAAAGTGGTAAATACTGCTCTCAAGAACGACTACGAGATCATCATTATCGCTGACCACGGCAACTGCGACAATGCTATCAATGCCGATGGTTCGCCAAATACTGCTCACTCGCTCAACCCTGTACCATTCGTGTATGTAAGCAAGGACCACACAGACGCACAACTCGAAGATGGTATCCTCGCTGACGTGGCACCATCTCTTTGCCACATCCTCGGCGTAGAGCAACCAAAAGAAATGACTGGACATAACTTGATTAAGAACTAAGATATATGGCACTTCAGTGTGGTATTGTTGGTTTGCCTAATGTTGGCAAATCGACCCTTTTCAACTGCTTGAGCAACGCCAAGGCACAATCGGCGAACTTTCCTTTCTGTACGATTGAGCCCAACGTAGGCGTTATCACCGTACCCGACGAGCGACTCATCAAGCTCGGCGAACTTTGCAAACCCGAACGTGGAGTGATCCCAACCACCGTTGAAATCGTGGATATTGCAGGATTGGTGAAAGGTGCAAGCAAAGGCGAAGGACTTGGCAATAAGTTCTTGGCTAACATCCGCGAGACGGATGCTATTATCCATGTGCTCCGCTGCTTCGATGATGAGAACGTAGTACACGTGGATGGTAGCGTGGATCCTATTCGCGACAAAGATATCATTGATGCCGAACTCCAGCTCAAGGACCTTGAAACCGTGGAGTCGCGTATTCAGAAGATAGAGAAACAAGTGCGTGTGGGTGGCGACAAACAAGCCAAAGTGGCATTGGATGTGCTTCTCAAGTACCGCGAAGCGCTCTCGCAGGGCCGTTCTGCTCGCACTGTGGAACTGGTGAATAAGGACGAGGAGCAAGTGGCAAAAGAGACGATGCTCCTCACCAGCAAACCCGTACTCTATGTCTGCAACGTGGACGAGAACTCTGCGGTCAATGGCAATGCCTATGTGGAGCAAGTACGCGAAGCAGTGAAAGATGAGAATGCACAAGTGCTTGTTGTAGCAGCGAAGATAGAGAGCGAGATTGCCGAACTTGAGACCTACGAAGAGCGTCAGATGTTCCTTGATGAAATAGGGCTTTCAGAATCAGGTGTGAGCCGTTTGATTAAGGCAGCATATGCATTGCTTGACCTTCGTACCTTCCTCACCGCAGGTAGCGACGAAGTACGTGCTTGGACCTTCCGTGCTGGCAGCAAAGCGCCTCAATGTGCAGGAGTTATCCACACCGATTTTGAGCGTGGCTTCATTCGCGCAGAGGTAATTAAGTATGAAGATTATATTGCACTCGGTGGCGAGTCCGCTTGCCGTGCAGCAGGCAAACTTGGCATCGAAGGCAAAGAGTACGTCGTGCAAGATGGCGACATCATGCACTTCTTGTTTAACGTATAAACTTTGAACAATGTTTGATTTTTTAGATAATTGGTTGGCTACAGGCGGCTTTTGGGTAGCAGTACCACTGATTATTTTAGGCTGTGTATCCCTTATCAAGGGTGCTGACTTCCTCGTGGACGGTGCTTCGGGTCTGGCAAAGAAATATGGCGTCAGCGATATCGTGATTGGTCTGACCGTCGTGGCTTTTGGTACCAGTATGCCCGAGTTCGTAGTAAACATGGTGGCAGTAGGGCAAGGAAGCACGGAGATTGCCATTACCAACGTCCTCGGAAGTAATATTATCAACACCTTTGTCATCTTGGGTTGTACGGCACTAATATTCCCGATTTCATCGCAAAAAACCACACGCCGTTTTGATATTCCTTGGAGTCTTTTAGCTGCACTGTTGGTCTTGCTGTTTGCGGTGTATAATAGTCCCTCGTGGTTGCAAATAGAGCATTTGTTCAATTTGAATATCACCCAACCATCTATTAACGATTTGGGCTCTGTTAACCTCGGACAAGGTAAAGCAGGATTCATCTCGGGTGTAGGTGGCAGTATCCTGCTCATCTTCTTTATCATCTTCATTTGGCATAATTTCAAAGGTATAGGTAGCGCACCACAAACAGAGAGCAACGAGGGCTACAAACCCATGTCTGCTAAACGTGCATTGGCATTGATTCTCGGCGGACTAGTGGGCTTGGTTGTCGGTGGCGAAGTGATTGTCAAGAGTGCTACTTCTATTGCACACTCCTTAGGCGTGAGTGATGCAATTATCGGTCTTACCGTTGTGGCCTTAGGAACATCCTTGCCCGAATTAGCAACCTCTTGCATGGCAGCATTCAAGAAGAATTGCGATATTGCACTGGGTAATGTGATAGGTAGTAATATTTTCAACATCTTCTTCATCCTTGGTACAAGCGCATGCGTTAAAGCATTGCCTGGCTACCACGGACTGGAGATTGATGCTTTGATGGCTGCATTGGGTAGCGTTTTTGTGATGCTCTTTGTCTATCTCACCAAGAAGCACGAAATCAAGCGTTGGCATGGTACCATCCTCCTTCTCACTTATGCCGCTTACCTCACCTATCGAATAATAACCCTCTAAAGAGTAAACATTAGGCGCTCTGCGCCGTCCACTAAACACCAAAAACATATGAGCAAAATCCAACTTCCCGAAAACGCTAATCGTCCTCTCAAGCCGGGCGAGAAGTACGAACCGATTCTCAAACCCAACCAAGAGTATCCCGAGATTACGCCTTATAGCGTCATCATGGGTATTATCATGGCCGTTATTTTCTCGGCTGCCGCAGCGTATCTTGGTCTCAAAGTGGGTCAAGTATTCGAAGCAGCTATCCCTATCGCTATTATCGCTGTAGGCCTCTCTTCGGCCATGAAACGCAAGAACGCCCTTGGCGAGAATGTGATTATTCAATCCATTGGTGCCAGTAGCGGTGTCATCGTAGCAGGTGCCATCTTCACCTTGCCAGCGCTTTATATCTTGCAGGCCAAATACCCTGATATCACCGTCACTTTCATGCAAGTCTTCCTATCATCCTTGCTAGGCGGTTGCCTTGGTATCCTCTTTCTTATTCCTTTCCGCAAGTACTTCGTACAAGAGAAGCACGGCGAATACCCCTTCCCTGAAGCTACTGCTACCACACAGGTACTCGTTTCGGGCGAACAGGGTGGCAACCAAGCCAAACCCCTCATCTGGGCTGCAGGTATTGGTGGTCTCTACGACTTTGCCGTTTCCACTTTCGGACTCTGGACCGAATCGCTCTCTACCCGTATGATGGGTTGGGGCGAAGCATTGGCTGCAAAGTTCAAACTGGTCTTCTCTATCAACACTTCTGCTGCGGTGCTTGGTCTGGGCTATATCATCGGTCTGAAGTATGCAGCAGTTATCTGTGCGGGCTCATTCTTCATCTGGTGGGTACTCCTTCCATTGCTCGGCAGTATCCCTGGCATGGCAGAGATGGACCCACAAACCATGTTCGTGGACTATGGTCGCAATATCGGTATAGGTGCCATCGCTATGGCTGGTCTAATTGGTATTGTCAAGAGTTGGGGCGTCATCAAGTCTGCTGTCGGACTGGCAGGCAAAGAACTCGGTGGCAAGGGTAAAGCAGTCATCACCGCCTCTCTCCGCACCGAGAAGGACCTGAGCATGAAGTTCGTGGTTATCGCTATCGCTGTAGCGCTCGTGATCACTCTCGTCTTCTTCTGGCTCGGCGTACTCGGCAATTTCTGGCAAGCGCTTGTGGCTTTCCTCGTGGTGGCTGTCATTGCTTTCCTCTTCACTACGGTCGCAGCCAACGCTATCGCTATCGTAGGTAGCAACCCTGTCAGCGGTATGACCCTCATGACCCTGATTATCGCTTCCGTAGTCTTCGTGGCTATCGGTATGAAGGGCTCTAGCGGTATGGTAGGTGCTATGGTTATTGGTGGTGTCGTTTGTACCGCACTCGCTATGGCTGGTGGATTCATCACTGACCTCAAGATTGGTTACTGGATAGGTACTACCCCACGCAAACAAGAGACTTGGAAGTTCCTCGGCACATTGGTTAGTGCTGCTACTGTAGGTGGTGTGATGATTATATTGAACAAGACCTATGGTTTTGTAGGCGAGAACGCACTCGTAGCACCTCAAGCCAACGCGATGGCTGCGGTCATCGAGCCATTGATGAGCGGTCAAGGTGCACCTTGGATGCTCTATCTCGCAGGTGCTATATTGGCTTTGATTCTCAACTTCATGGCAGTACCCGTATTGGCATTCGCATTAGGTATGTTCATTCCATTGGAACTCAACACTCCATTGCTCGTAGGTGGCGCTATCGCATGGCTTGTGAGCCGCAAGCGCGAGAAAGATGGCGAGAAAGCCGAAGAACTCGCTCAAGCTCGCAACGAGAAAGGTACCCTCATCGCTTCTGGTTTTATCGCTGGTGGTGCATTAATGGGTGTCGTGAGTGCACTGATTAAGTTCTGCGGTGTAGAGTGCTATTTGGGCACTTGGGCTGCAAGCAACGATGCCGCCCTCGTTGGCTTAGCTGCGTATGTTGCCCTAATTGTGTACTTCATTCTTGCAAGTAAGAAAACTACAAAATAATTTTCCCGACAGCCGCAGGCATCCCCTGCGGCTGTTTTTTCTCAACAATCTTCTCTTTCCATGAAACGCATTTTCCCTATCATTCTTCTGTCGCTATTTACTACTTCGTGCCAGAACATTATCCGTGAACAGGCATTTCCGCAGTATCATCTCATCACGCAATCGCAAGGTCCCGAACTTGGCTACCATCCGCAGTCGGGTGTGACCCTATTGTATCAAGACGACTATGCTTTCAAGGATATGAATCGCAACGGATTATTGGATGCATACGAGGACTGGCGTCTATCTCCTGAGGAGCGGGCGCATGACTTGGCACAACAAATCAGTATCGAGCAGATTGCTGGACTCATGTTGTATAGTCCCCATATGGTAGTAAGCGACAGTTTGCTTTCCGACCAGATTATCTCTTGTCTGTTGGAAGATCAAATGCGACATATATTAGTTACAAAGGTCAAGAACGCATACACAGCGGCATTGTGGCACAATAACCTGCAAGCCCTTGCTGAAGCCCAACCTTTCGCTATTCCTACGAACAATAGTTCTGACCCTCGCAATTACACCGAAGCAGATGGTGAGTTCAATGCTGGTTCGGGTGGTGATATTTCGCAATGGCCTCGTGAGATAGGTTTGGCGGCTACTTTT
>Ga0233379_1000058_pt1 | contig 15088 bp, 12 predicted proteins | sample ElkDunMinimDraft_8_FD_180679 | JGI IMG/M metagenome (GOLD analysis project Ga0233379, IMG submission 180679) | Fecal eukaryotic communites from dung pellets of Tule Elk in California, USA - Elk Dung F1 | ecosystem: Host-associated > Mammals > Digestive system > Large intestine > Fecal | place...
TGTTTTTTTTACGTCTTTGATACTTGGTTTTCATTTCTTGTGCGTAAGCGCCACAAACCATAATTGATTTTTCATTGTTTGCAATTGCCTTTTGCAATTCTTTTTTTGAATAAACTTGTACCATAGTTGTTTAGTTAAATTGTTTAAGTTATTTATTGTTCGTTTTTATATCCCCCACCCCTCTTCTACCAAGTTCTACACCAGTTCCTAATGCCACAAGTGCGATGACTACTTTTACAACTCCTTTTACAATGTTTTTAGACATAATTTTTCCTCCTATTTAATTATTAGTCGAAGATTGAATCAATGATATCGGATATAAATCCACCAACTTTCTTTCCACCATTAAATGCGGAAGCAGCAACTTCTTTTACGAGTTCGCCAGACACTTTATCTGGCAAAACTTCTTGAGTTAGTTTTAGTAATTCTTCCATAATTTAGTCGTATTTTCTTAGTGTTTTTAACAATCTTGATTTCGAAATCTGCGACAAAGGTACATAAAAAAAAATAATCGCATTATATACGTATATAAAATGCGGTTACTTTTTTGATTAATTTCTTACAAATTTAAAAATCAATTCGAATTACAGACTAGTAGAAAGATGAATCTTAAGCGATAGTCAAAAAATACAATTCATGTCTAAGTCCTCTTTAGAATCATACATTCCAACAAATTATTGACATCTATCAACCTCATCTATGTTTATTCTTCTTAAATCCAAAAGACATATTATTAATATTATTAGTGGCAGAATCTTTCAGCATAACCTGTAATTCTTTGAATTGCTCCTTATCAGCGATATCTGGGTATAGTATCTTTAACTCATTGATAGTGTCGTATATTTTTCTCCTTTCAGTAATCCCCGATAAGCTATTATCCAGTTTAGAAATTCGTAATTTTAAATTCTTCAATTCAGATGAAATAAATTGTTTTTTCAATATAGCAACATGTTCGGATTGCATATCAACAAGTTGCTTGTAACTTTTGTCTAATTCCTCACTACCTTGTCCAACAAAGGGTAAAAGTTTATCAAATTTCAAGGCTGCAAATGCATTTATTTTAGAGTATGAAATCGACTCTGGTGTTTCCGAAATAATTTTTTGCATTTTCTGTTTTGCGTCTTCAATATATTTCATTCCAAATTGCACCATAATTGGTTGAAATACGGATATCTGTACTTCTTCCGACCAATCGAATTTGGACATCTGCTCATTTCGGACATTATCAGGAGTTGCAAAATAAGATAGTATATTATAACTTCCACTATAGAATAGAGGCCTATCCACATTTTGTAAAAATACATATTTATAATGGAAAACGGGTAATTGGAACAAATAAAAGTTGTTATATTTACACTCTAACTCTTGCAACCTCATTAATTGTTTTGGGTCAGCCATTATATCATCTTCTTTCTCTGGTTTGGAATAAGCAACAAACACACGCCCACCTTTTTTCATATATCTTTCGAAGAATGGAATACGATAACGCGTTTTTTTACCAATCCAGGGACTAATAACCCATAAATCCCCCTTTGTATCATCAAATAGCCGCTTTAGTTCTACCTCAAATTCAAGCGAACCAAAGAAACGCTTTTCTGATCTCAATTGAAGTTTTATTTGTTCTGCCGTCCGTATATCATTGCATTCTATTGCCTTATCATAAGTCTCCTGTTGAGCTATCAAAGATTTTTCTTCCTCTATCTGCAATTCTGATTTTTCCTCTGAAGTAAATTCCATTCGGAACTCATTTTCTTTACTTTCTTCAATCATCCTTTTAAAAAGATTGTTCTTCAAAGGTTCGTTTGCACTTAGAGCATTTGACAATTCGTCAATTATCTGATTGCTTTCCTCATCATATACAAGAGCGCGAAGTGTTTTATCTCTAAAGTTCTCCAACAAAACTACCCACACAGAAGCTTGTCTCATTGAAATGTTCTTAAACTCACATTTTTGCAAGACGAAATCATTCGCAGGAAAATGCACTTCAGGTGCTTGATCTATAGCATAATCTTGAATTTGTTCAAAAGTTAAGGGGGAATCATGTTCTTTTATATTTTGACCCATTTTTTCACTACGAAGTTGGGAAAATATATTCCTTGTATTCTCTTTAATATCTCCTACTTTATCAATATAAATATCAAAGTCTTTTTCATATGTTGATAATTTGGTTCCCCTATCTACACGAGCTAATCCTTCATCAGAGAAAACATAATAATTCTCTTCCTTGACAATAATATCGTCATTAACCAAACTATTAATTGCATCAGTCAAAATCTTATGCTCTGCAATATCCTCTTCCACACGCAGACCAAGAATATTTCCTAATTCCTCAAAGGTTACTTTTCTTCGCAATAAGATTCCACAAATAACCTCGTCAAAAACATCAAAAGGAATAGGTTTGGAGCATGTGCCTTTATAGCGATATATCGAATAGTTCCACTTAAATTCAGTATACCCAATTATTCGTTCAATGAATTTGGTTTTTACACTTGCTGCCTCTATAATTTTTAGTTCTAAAGGATCATGTTTAGTATAAAAAGGCATCAAAGAATGCGGTTCATTGGTTTTATGTTCTACTACGCTCTCATTTTGTAAGACATTAGCGACCAAATTATCACGCACAAAATCAGCAGTTACATCATCTAAAGTTTCATTTGCATTTTCTATAACTTCATACCCATTCTCAGTAAGAAACTTTGCAATATCAGAAATACTAGTATCAAGTTCTTGTGCTAACTTTATCAATTTTATTTTCATAACTCTATAGATTTTGTAGTTGACGAATATCAATACACTTCATTTGAGCAATAGCTCTTGCATATTCAGGTTTATGAGAGAAATGCTCTTTGTTTCCAATTACTATTAAAAGTCGTTTTGCACGCGAGAATCCAACATTGATACGTTGCAACTCTTTAGCAAAGCCAAGTGCTGTTGGATATTTTTCATTTTTCACGACAAATCCATTCTCGCTTTTGAATTTGTTACTGCGTACAGTAGAGACAATAACAATATTACGTTCCATACCTTGAAATCTATCCACTGTGTTTATACGGAATGGTACAACATATTCATTTTCAAGTTTATATTGCTCGAAGTTACTCCATTTATTTTTATTTAATGATGGATACAATGCTTTTCTAATAGCTCGCATTTGTGACATATAGTAGGTGATAACACCTATTTCCTTATCTTCCTCTTTAACTTGCGCTTGCATATATTCTTGAAAGCCATCTGCCTTAATAAGAGCACGCAGTACTATTTGGATAGCTTCTACTTCACCCATGTTATAGTATGAGGTTGAATTTTTGTGCTGCTGCTCTGGCGTAGCCACATTTACCCAAATAGCATGCACATCAGGTTCCAAGAATGGCATTATAGATAACCCATGCCACCTACTTGCTTTGTCATATAGATTTGGTATATCCTGTGTTTCATTTATACCACAAATAAGTCCATGTTCTAACTCTTTTTGATCTGCATAAAATTGTGAAATACACTTCATAATTTGTCCATGCATACGAAATTGAGTATCAAGACTTGTAATCGCAAAATTTGGTGCATGAGAGAATAGTTTTTCAAATTGTGATACTTTTAACTCTTCGGTAGATAGTTCTTCTGCTAACTGTTTAGCTCCAATGGAACAAAGTACTTCTTCAAATTCTTCGGAATCAATCATCGGTGGTAATTGTTTGTGATCTCCTATAACAACCATCTTTTGCCCTAATGTTAGTGGAAGTACCAACTCTGGTGGAGTTGCTTTACTCGCCTCATCCATGATTACCAAATCAAAAACTGGTTCTTGTGACGAATCTGCTCCTGCATTAAACATCATATTAAATAATTCCGAAAAATGACGACTACCGCATTCACTACATGTTGCTGCAAAGACATTGATATGTTGATTGTATTGTTTAGAAAAGATTTCCTTTATTTTTTCTGTATTTTTCTGTAAATTGTCATGCCATATCTTCAAAGGAGCAGCGAGTTCTTCATCGACACAAATAGAATTGCGAATAGAATTTAGCCATGCATGTATAGCATTATCTTGGTGATAATGCTCTTCCTTAGACCCGACAGGTGCTGTCACCCAATTTTTAAGTCGATAATCCGAATAGACCTTGCCTTCATTTTCGAACTTCTCAATATTACCAATACGGATAGGACGAACCATACGCTTACCTTTCAACCGTTCTAACACATTATCCACTGCTAAGTTTGTCTGAGAGGTAATCAGTATGCGTGCGTTTGGATTATCCAATAATGTCTGCCATATTATTTCTGCTATAACTGTTGTTTTGCCAGTACCAGGAGGCCCTTGGATAATAGCAATATCCTGTGCTGCAATAGCTTTTGCTACAGCCTCAAGTTGTTTAGGTTGAGTTTTCAAAAGTGGCTCTTTCAAATTCTTCAGAATCTTTCTCTTTACATCATCCAAATTACAAAATGGCTCACGAATAGTTGAAGGATCAAAAATAAAGTTAGATATATTACGATTAGCTGGATATTCACCACGGTTCGGGGAGGTAATCTTACGCATAGCTCGAACCATACGATTAATATTTGTTAACTCACCTGGAAATATGGGGCGAATGAATCCACCGGTTAAAGTATTTGCACCTTTTTTTTCTAATAACTCTAAAAAATCCCGAGAAATCTTGAAAGTAAAGCAATCTCCTTCTTTCTGCAACAAAACACCTATTTGAATGCCGTCCCGCGTTGAATATTCATCTCCCTTTTCTGAACGTAGTTGTTTTAATTTATTATATTCTTCCTCGCTTAAATAAACAAAACTTGCTTGAAGGACATTATTACGAATTTCTCGTTCCTTAGTTTGTATTAGTCTATTGTTCTTTACAAACTCATAGCGTGTAATACCCAATTTATTTTCAAACTGTATTTCTAAAGTATCTGCATAAGAAGCACATATTGCTTCTAAATCATTTACAAATTGCTTACGCTCATCATCGTTTTCAAATAAATATGTAATCGCAGTACATTCATAATTACGATACGAGTCATATTTGATTTTATCGTAATTTTTAGCACGTAGTGCATTCTGAATAGTTTCTATAATCTCTTTTCGAAAAGTTATAGCTTCGCCTTTAATCTGTATGTAGTACTTTGGAAGATAAGGAGCTTCTTTTATGACAACATTTGGGCAGTTTTGGCGAATGTTTGCAAGTATAGTCTGGTGTTCATTCTCATTTTCTGCTACTATCCTCAATTGAGATGTTTGCAAATTAAACGAAATTTTTCCTGTTTGTTCTACATCTGTTTTGAAATTTCTAAGGATTTCTCTCCCTGCCTCATCAACAAACTCAAACACATATTTTGTGCGCCCACGATCAAAAGAATCATTACCCAAAGTATCTCGAATAAGCTTAATATACTTCTTGTAATTAATCCCATCTTCCGTTGTATCTATACAGTAATGTCCATCTTCAATATACAATCCATCTACAGGAAGAGTAGCTTCGGTTGAAGGACTATAAAATGTGTATGTTTTCTTAACAAATTCAAATCCAAATTGCGAGAAGCAATCCTTAGTCAAGGATGCACCTATTTCTATATGAAGAAATCTCTGGTGTTTAAAATATAATTTTGGTCTTGCTTTAATATTTTTAGCATGCAGTACATCACAAAAATCATCAGGATTAAAATGCCTTGATTTACAATTTACTCTCACATCGTGGCATATCGCATTATGCCTATCAAGAGTTAGAAAAGAAGCATACTTATTCGCAATAACTTTCTCAACATGTCTAATATGCTTCTCTGCCACATTTACATAGTTATCTGCTTCTATCGAAACATCTAATTGGTACTCATCTTTTAATATTTTCTCTATTTCAGGGAAAATAGACTCCTTGATATTCTCTAAGCTATACTTGAATTGTAATTGACAGAAAAGGGAACGAGTAGGGGAATTAGGTTTTATCTCATAGAAATAACGCTCAGCCATCTCAAGCATTTCTTCGTATTCCCCTTTAGACATATCTCTGTTACCAGAAAACTCAAGAAAACATGTTTTATCATTTACTACATATTCAACAAGATCTTCTTTGCGAAAAGTGTCAGCAATTTCTTTTTCGAATTGTTTACGCAGTTTCTTCTCTTCTATATAAATTTCAATGAGTTGGTCATCCTCATTTGCAAGTTCCTTTGAGTAGAATGGTCTGTCGCTCATTGCCTTCACTTTCCATATTTGTTCTTTTTGAAAGACTAATTTGCGCAATGCCTCTACATACTTATTCCATATTTTTTTGTCCCGCTCTTGATTAATGTCTACTTTTGGGATTGACAATTTTTCCACTTCGCGCATAAGCCGAAGTATAGTAGGAGTAGGTTTATCACCCATAGCATTATTCTCAATGATTTTGAAGGAGCACATAATCTTCACACAATCCTTGTGTGGTGGCAATGCAACTACACGCATACGAGGAACAAAGAAATAACAATATTGTTCCAATCCCTGATTATCCACATTGAGTTTCATTCTAACCTCTATACAATAATCTGGCGATAGCACAACAAACATTGTGCATCGAGGATCATGATCATTAGATGCTAATTTCTGAAAATAGCATGTAAAATCAATACTATTATTCGTTAGCAATTGTTTTAGTCTTTCAAAATTAAAAGGAGTATTTTGATTATTATTCCATGCTTCTATTGCTTTATCATAAAAATTAAGGCATATCTCGCAATTCTCATCATCAAAATCCAGCATGTGAGTATTCTCGTTGATTAGCATTACAGACTTAGACTGATCTAACAACATATCCTTTTCGGTTTCCGTATCTACCAACGATTTGGATATTTGATTATCCGAAATAAAATCTTCCATAGCCATTTTTTCGGGTTCCATTATCACATCCTTATTAAATTCCTGTTCGAGCAGATGATACAAATCGTCATCTATACGAGAAGAAGGATCCGTAGAAATTTTCCATCCTTGTTTCGTACAGAATTCCACAACAGTAGTCATGCCGATGTTTAATTTTTTACATGCTTCAATTAACTTTATAGCCATACAAATAATGCTTAATATTTCAGTGTGATAGTACAAAAATAAATTAAAATACAGAAATCATCACTTTTATTCTTTCTTTTTCTTCCAAGTTTGATAATATCTATTCATCATATAATGTAAGTTTTGCAGCAAATCTTTCCGCATAAATTCAGTACAAGCATCCAAATGAGAGGGGCATAACTTAATGCGTACACAAGATGGATATAATGCACATGAATTGCAAGAAGGAATAGGAGGAAATACTTCTTTAAATTGATTTATCAATTGGAGGTTTAAATTTTTATCATAAATACTGCCCACAAAATAATCTTCAGAAAAATGCTCGCATTTACCAATATGACCATCTGGAGTTATAACCATTGAAGAATCATTATCAGCCATACATTGCGCATATTTAATTGCTTCACCATATTTCGGTTTAAGTAATCCTAAATGAATAAGTTTTTGTTTTAATTCAAAGTATGCAGTTTCAACCTCATCCGTTATTTTTTCCTCAAAAAGCAATCGATTATATACCGACAAGTTATTGAATAACTGAAATTTACACTTTATTAAATCTGCTAAATTCAACAAATCATTTGTATTTTCCTTACTTTGATTCAATCGAATACTTACAGAAACATCATTTCTTAAAAGATGTTCTATGTTACTCATCACTTTTTGAAACTCGTTTCCAGTGGAGTCCTTGTATGCCTTTGTTTTGAGATATACGCTTTCTGTTCCGTCAATAGTAATTTGCGCTTTCTTGAGATTCCATAGTTTCTTTGAGCGTTCTATCAATTCATCGGAGAACAATAAACCATTAGAAATAATATGAGAATGATAATAAAATCCATTTTGTTTCAATCTTTCACAAATAATATCTATCGCTTTATAATTAACAAGCGGTTCACCTCCAAACCACGAAACCTTTACTTTTTTGCTCTTTGTATTTGCTATTATAAAATCAGCTACATCATTTGCTGTTTTTGGGGTCATACTTATTGGTTTTCGTCCCTTTTCATAGCAATAAAAACAACGAGCATTACAATTCATGGTAGTCATAATCAAGTATGACTTAATAGAATCTTCTCTTGAGAGTTCTCGTTTCTTATCACGCAAAAAATCTACCCATAGAAATTCATCAAAATCCCTAATAGGGACGAAGAACCAATTAGCTATTAAGTATTCTTTTGAAGACTGAAAATCTGCATCATTCTCAAAAAGCAACAAACTACCAGTTGCCGCATTATACAACAAACAACCATCTTTGACAGATAGTTTTACAACAAATTTAGACAATCTATATTGCAAATCCTCTATTGGTTGTCTAATCAACCCAGCCTTTAACCAATTATCTTCTTCTTTTAAACATTGCATATAAACTACAATAAAACAACACAAACAGATAAAACACTATTTGTATCGCTGAATAACTATAAATTAACAACTTATCGTTAATGATTACCAATCTTCGTCGCGACCGCAATCAAAACCGCAATATTCAATAGAGCACCCATCGCTTCCACAAACATCAAATCCTACACAAGCAGTAGGTTCTTCGTATTGCTGCATTTTACATGCGGCACTACCATTGAAACACCAAGAATAATCTTCTTTTTTAAGTTTTTTCATATAATAAAGTTTTAAGTGTTTTTTTACGGCTGCAAAGGTACATAAAAAAAGCGAATTTTCAAAATATTTTTAATAAAATACACATTTTTTTCTGCAAAGGTACGAGAAGAAAATCACATACGCTATATACGTATAGGATTTTTGAGAGAAAAAACAAAAATTAATCGAAAATTAGACCAAAAATTCCCGAAAATAATTCAGAACGGCGAATAAAACGAATATAGCGAACTTTTACAACAAAGATGCAATTTTGTTGCGCCAGAAGTCGGTTTTCGCATTGGTTATGCCCTCGTATTGCCACTGTGTGCGGACGGATTCCTTGAAGGCATTGCCATGCTTATCCAAGAAAACTGAACGCACCAAACGCCAAGGGACAAGTTTGGCATTATCCTCCGTTTGGGACTTTTGGGGATGAATAATCTCGCTGAAAATTAGATATATCAGTCGAGAGAAATCGGCATTAGTAGCATGTTTTGGCGCGCCCATGAAACGCCAAACATGCTCTTCGTCTGCTTCTCGCACGAAGATACCATCTGCTTCCAAATGACTGATAATAGATTCAAACAAGGGAGCATGGTTATACGCATAGGTGGCACATTCGCGGAGAAGTACATCGTAGGGCGAGGCGGCTGATTGATCGGCAGACGGAGTAGTCGCCACCTCCATGCCGAAATATTTGGCGAAGATGTCGCGAATCAATATTGTGGCAGGTAAAGCTACCTCGCATATATCCTCATCGGGTTGCAACTGAATCCAAAAAAGCCAATAGGTCTTGGAATCGGTGTTGTCCGTAGGAAGAAGGCGATAGGTAAAGTCTTTGCCTAAAAACTTGCGGTTGAGTTTCTGAATCAACTCGTCTTTTAGGGCTTCGTATTCTTTTATAAATTGTTGGATTTCTTTTGGGTGGCTATACTGCTTTTTGGTAAATCCACGGCAGCCATAATAGATGCCCACGCTGGGGTCGTTGGTGCAATACTCAATCAAGAATTCATACGCACGGTGTCCATCGTGGCTATGCAGCACATCGACATGGTACATCATGAGGCTGGGTTTCTCAATGCCCGAAAGCAATTTGCCAGTTAGTTCGTGTCTGCGTGCTTCATCGCCACCAAGTAATTGCAACATCTTCTTCTCGTATGGCAAAGATGCGTTAGCTATCAGTATGCGATTGAGGTCTAATTCAACGGTATTTGGTGTGTTTGTGTGCTGCATGATTGTTGGTTTTGCCTGCAAAGGTACATAAAATAAACGAAAAATCAAAATCTTTTTGATAAACAGTGTACATAATTTCGTAACTTCGCACTCGAAAACCCACAGAAAGCACTTTATTCGGGCTGAAAGCCACAGAAAGTGGATAAAACCCACAACGGTAATTGAAAAGGTAGTACCTTTGCAGCGTGATTGAAAATGGGGGGGGACGCTGTATATACATGGTGCAGGGACAAGGATACATAAAAAATAGTAATGTGCGTACCTATTGAGAGGTACACCTTAATATAATAAATAATCTAAACTAAAACAGTTTTCAAGATGAATCAATCTAATTTGATTACCGAGAAGCAAGACCTTCTCATCACCCCTCACTTGACTGAGGGACAGTTACCCTCCCTGCTTGAGCAAGCTGTTGCTGTCGCTCCCGCTGGCGAGACACGCGACATGCTGTTGCTCTCCTTACTGACCAACTGCGGCTACGCCCTGCCTGCCATGCGTATGCTCCACGGTCGCCCTCACCACACCTACAGCCCCGAACTGCTGACCATGATTGTCGCCCCTGCCGCCTCGGGCAAAGGCATTATGAACTATGGACGCCTCTTGCTTCAGGCAATTGAAGGCAATAACGGCAAACAGGTGTATATCCCAGCCAACTCGTCCGCCTCTGCCCTCATTAAGATCATGGACGAGTACGACGGACGCGGTATTGTCTTTGCCACGGAGATGGATACGCTGACCCAGACACTCCGTGCCGCCTATGGTCATTTTGGCGACCTGGTTCGCTGTATCTTCGAGCACGAAACCGTTAGCCAACTCCGCCGCCAAAACAACGAGTTTATCGAGATTCGCAACCCGCGTATCGCTATGCTCCTGTCGGGTACGCCCAACCAAGTAGCACCATTGCTTCGCAACCGCGAGAATGGACTGATGTCCCGCTTTGGCTGCTATGTAGTCAATAGCCGTATGGACTTTGATGACCATGTGTGGGATGTAGAGGAGGAGGGCAATACGCCGAGCGAAGCTGTACTATATGACCGCCTTGCCACCGAATTGGGCGACCGATACCTGTGGATGGAGACAGCAGGGCATGAGTGTTATTTCTACTTGACGGATGCCCAACTCAAGACCATCAAGCGTATGTTCCGCAGCGAGTATGACACCTATAGCCAAGAGTTTGGTGACTTGTTTGATGCCTCGCTCAAGCGTATGCCTGTGATTATGAAGCGTATTGGTATGATATTGACGGGCTTGCGATTGGATATGAAGAAACCATTTCCTGAGCGCGTGGTTTGTTCGGAGGAAGATTTTCAGACCATGCTCCTCATTGGTCACAAACTGCTCATGCACGCCGCGATGGTTTTCCAAATGATGCCCGAGCTGAAAGCCACACCTGTAGGTGAGATAGGGGGTAATATGTTGCAACGCCAGTTCTTCCAAATGCTGCCCATGGACTTCACCAAGCAGGACGCCGTGAAGCAAGCGGAAGTCCTTGGAGTGAGCGTGAAGACGATAGAGGTTTGGTTGCAGAAATATATAGAATCATCACATATTGAACGAGTTATGCACGGCAGTTACCGCAAAGCAATATGTAAAACGGCGTAAATAGGATTTATAGGTTTTTCAGGATTTGCAAAACCTATAAAACCTGAAAAACCTAAGAAACCTAACGCATAGTTGGTTCCTCTCTCGGCATGCCGAGTAATCCTCGCCTCTAAATCCTAAACAGTAGCCCGCAGGGCGTCCACTAAACTCTAAACACTAAACTATCAATTACGGGTTCTTGACGGGTTCATAACGGGTAGATAAAAGCCTATCGGTATCACATCAATATCCTATACAGGGCTTATTTTCCATTATCTCGCCTTTAACCTTAAACATTAATTCCTTTAACCTATAAAATTATGTCCATTATCAAATTATCAGCACCGCTGCTGAAGGCAGTCGGTAAAATCTTCGGTGGATCCGATTGGTGGCTCATGGAGCGATATGGTACCAAATATACCGCTCACAGCAATCACCCGCGTGATTACAAGAAAAATCCGCAGTCCGCTGCGGAGAAAGAATGCACCTTGCGTTTGGCTGCCGCCTCGAAGGCATACAACCAATTGGTAAAAGGTTCGCCTGAGTGGCTTGCGTTGGAGAAGGCATGGCGCGAGCAGAAGGATAAGCCAGGAGGTAAACCTTCTATTCGCGGGTACTTTATCTCACAACACATGAAGCAGCTTAACACCACCCTATAAGACCATTGCTACGCTAAGCAGGATTTGTAATCAAACCTATAAAACAGAGGATGTGTCTAACCCGACACATCCTCTGTTTATTGCTAAAATCTATGCAAACGACTTTAATATGTCCTTTATGTCCATTATCAAATATTCTTGATTTCGAAGTGGTCCACATCTTTCCACAGTGGGAGCACCTCGCGGAAGTGGTGGAGTTTGGCAATATCAAAATCGGCAATCTTGGTGTCCTCTTCATCGTCTGCAAAAGACACAATCGGTTGCAAACGCGTATCATACGCCACCGAATGACCATTATAATGCAAGCCCATGCCATCATCGCCCACGCAGTTCACCGCAGCAATATAGCACTGGTTCTCCGTAGCACGCGCTGCAATGAGCGCATCCCAATACTGAATACGAATATCGGGCCAGTTAGCTACCACCAAAATAATATCATAGTCACTTCCCGACTGGTTGCGCGCCCAGACAGGAAAACGCAAGTCGTAGCAGACAAGCAAGAGAATCTTCACGCCCTGATACTCGAAGATACAGCGTTTCTCAGCAGGCTGGAAGAACAAATCCTCGCCACCATGGGCGTACAAATGGCGTTTGTCTTGAATCTGCACCTCGCCATGTGGCACTACCATAAAACCGCGGTTGACGAGCTTCGCTTGGCTATTGGACGGCGTTCCGCCTATTGGACGCCCTAAAGGGCTATGGGACGCTGCGCTATTGGATATTGGCAGGCAGATGAATGAGCTCGTGATGGCTATCTCGTATTGGTCCGCTATGCGTTGGAGGGTAGTCATGATCTCCCCGTCCATCGTTTCTGCCAGTTCGGGGTGATCGGTACAAAAACCCGTAGCAAACATCTCAGGCAGTATCGCTACATCGGCTTTGCCAGCCAATGCAGCGATACGCTGTTCTGCAAGGCGGAGATTGGTCTCCTTATCCGCCCATGCGATAGGGTATTGTAGTAATGCTATTCGCATATTTTTTAAAGACAACTTAGACAACCTCTGCGCGGCGCCAACATTGCGCCTTGCTGAGAAGAATAATTATTCCTTAGCCGCTGAGCAGTATCGGGTTCCCTACGAGCTTCGTGAGCGAGTGGGGTGATAGTGTTGGCGAAGCGGTAATAATCGTTCGAGCGAATGCGAGATAAGAATAGTTGTTTGTGTTGTCTTTTTGAAGAAATGAAAGCTGGATTATTGTTTCTTACTTTTTCTTTTCGGGAGCGGAAGCAGGTTTGCCGATGGCTTCGCGCATGGTGGTGTCCGCTTGGATATTCTGCATGCGGTAGTAGTCCATGATGCCGAGATTACCATTGCGGAAAGCCTCTGCCATCGCTTGTGGCACCAATGCCTCTGCCTCAATTACTTTAGCACGAGCCTCTTGTGCCTTGGCCTTCATCTCTTGCTCATTAGCAATAGCCATCGCACGGCGTTCCTCTGCCTTGGCTTGAGCGATGTTTTTATCCGCTTGCGCTTGGTCCATCTGCAATTGCGCACCGATGTTCTTACCAACATCAATGTCGGCAATATCAATACTGAGAATCTCAAAAGCAGTACCTGCGTCGAGACCTTTGGAAAGTACGAGTTTGGAAATGCTATCTGGGTTCTCCAGCACGAGTTTGTGGCTCTCTGCCGAACCAATAGAAGATACAATACCTTCGCCTACACGAGCAAGCACAGTGTCTTCGCCAGCACCACCGACCAATTGCTTGATATTGGCGCGCACGGTCACACGGGCTTTCGCAATCAGCTGAATACCATCCTTTGCCACAGCAGTTACAGGAGGAGTGTCAATCACGCGAGGGTTAACCGACATCTGTACTGCCTCAAACACATCACGACCTGCGAGGTCGATAGCAGTAGCCATCTGGAAAGTGAGTGCCATATTCGCTTTGCTGGCACTCACGAGAGCATGTACTACGCGCTCGATATGTCCACCCGCGAGGAAGTGCGCCTCCAGTCCGTCGCGCTTCACATCGGTAAGACCTGCCTTGTGCGCCTCGATGAGGCAATTGACAATGCGTGTAGGTGGTACCTTACGGATACGCATCAAAAAGAGCTGAATCAATGACACATGTACACCGCTCACTACTGCGTTAATCCACAGCATGAAAGGTACATAATAGAAGAAAATAATCACGAGGATGGCGATAATCGCCACAATTACGATTTCAAAAGGTCCTAATCCCATAATATTAGTTGTTTAATGTTAGTGTTTAACGATTTAACGAGTTAATGTTTAAAGTGTAAAGGCGAGGGCTATTTTTGCAACTCTTCCATGCGTTTGCCCGCAGATGGCATATCCACGCCGCCTTCAATCTTGGTGTCAAGTGCCATCTTGTCCATGGCTTTGCTCTTGATAAACACCCAAATAGCAATGCCACAAAGCAGAACGCATGCCGCTAATGTCACATGACCCGCCCATGCCCAAAGCACAACGAGCTTAAGGTAAGCAATCACTACGGCTGCAATCAAACTGGCAAGTCCAAACACACCTGCAATACCAAAACCCGGCAAGAGAAACATCTCCGCCAATAGCAATCCGACTCCAAAGAGAACGAGAATAATGGTTAGAATTAAGTAAGTCATATTTCTTTTAGGTTAAAGGTTATAGCCCCAATTATTAAACACGCTGCAAAGGTATAAAAAAAAATACATATATGCAAACAAAAAAACAAAAAAACGAAAAACTTTACTTTATATAAGTAATGAGGAAAAGGTGAAAAATAAATTTGGCACATTCAAAAAAATGTTGTACCTTTGTCGGCGCGTTCGGCACAGACCGCAGAAAAAAAACATAAAAAAAGAATTATCAAACTACACCTTATATATAGTAATGAGCAAAAATTTAGTAATCGTAGAGTCTCCTACCAAGGCTAAGACCATCGGTAAGTTTTTGGGTTCAGATTATCAAATCATGTCTTCGCAAGGTCATATTCGCGACATAGAAGGCATCGGAAAAAATAGCATTGGTATTGATTTTGAGAAAGGGT
>Ga0233379_1000059_pt1 | contig 14836 bp, 15 predicted proteins | sample ElkDunMinimDraft_8_FD_180679 | JGI IMG/M metagenome (GOLD analysis project Ga0233379, IMG submission 180679) | Fecal eukaryotic communites from dung pellets of Tule Elk in California, USA - Elk Dung F1 | ecosystem: Host-associated > Mammals > Digestive system > Large intestine > Fecal | place...
AATGTTAGTGTGTGTCAAGTTAATATCGATCTTATCAAACAGCTGTTTCTTCATAAAACTAAAATAGCTGTTTTTGTCTTCTGGAGCAAGTCCAACGTATTCGTCAAGGTTCACAGTATATACATGCTTATATGAAGTCCCGTGAAGTTTATGATCTTGGATTAACTCTTTATATAATCCGATTGGAGTACTTCCAGTCGCTAAGCCTAAGACGATATTTGGTTTCTTTTCTATAGAAGAAATAATTTTTTGTGCAGCTTTCTTACTCATTTCATCATAATCTTTACAACGAATTATTTTTATTTGCATAGTGTTTACCTTCTTTGTTAGTGTAGATTGTTTGTTCATGTTGTCAATCTCCTTGCGTTTACAATATGTCTACCTATAAATAGTATAATACATACAAAGTATAGTTGTCTATACCAGTTGGTAGAATGGGGTTAAGATGGAAATGTCTTAATCTATATCTTTTATCTTCTAGAATAGTATGTACTGTTAAAATACATTCTAGTAACAGCAAATACTTCTATAATACCTACTGTTTGGAAAAGGGTGACTTTGATCTGTTCTAACACTTTATATAATCATCTTAATGTATGGTAATATTGAAAATAATGCTAAAATAAAGGCAACATCATGTTTGAAATGAAGGAGGTTTCATAGTGGGTAAAGTACGTACGAAAGATATAATGGAGAAATTTCATTTGCAAATGGTCAGTGGTGAAGAGGGGATTAACAGACCTATTTCAACCAGCGATTTATCAAGACCAGGAATTGAAATAGCGGGATTTTTTGAATATTATCCTGCAGAAAGAACACAACTTTTAGGGAAAACAGAATTAACATTCTTCAATAAATTAGGACCAGATGAAAGAAAGCACCGAATGGATATGCTTTGTACTGATATTACACCTTGTATTATTATTACCCGTAATCAAGATATTCCTCCAGAATTAATCGAGGCGTCGAATCGTCAATCCGTACCGGTATTATTATCACCGATGAAAACAACAAGATTATTCAGTCATTTGACGAATTATTTGGAAAGTAAATTGGCACCAACTACGGCTGTACATGGTGTACTTGTAGATATTTATGGTGTTGGGGTACTCATTACAGGTAACAGTGGTGTTGGTAAAAGTGAAACAGCACTTGAGCTAGTCAAAAGAGGTCATCGCTTAGTTGCGGATGATTGTGTAGAAATTAGACAAGAAGATAAAGATACGTTAATTGGTGGAGCTCCAGATCTGATTGAACATTTATTAGAAATCCGTGGTTTAGGCATTATTAATGTCATGACATTATTCGGTGCCGGTGCTGTTCTCAGCCATAAAAAGATTTCTTTAATCATTAATCTGGAGCTATGGGAGAAAAACAAGCAATATGACCGACTTGGTATTGATGATGAGAAGCAAAAAATAATTGATACAGAATTACCTCGATTGACAGTTCCAGTTCGACCTGGACGAAACTTAGCAGTTATTATTGAAGTAGCTTCTATGAACTTCCGTTTAAAAAGAATGGGGATGAATGCAGCCCAACAATTCACAAGTAAGCTGCAAGAGGTTATTGAAGAAGGAACTCACGAGGATTTATAGAAATTAAAGTAAAAGGGAAAAGAGGAGATTTTTAGATGGCAAATGGAATTGAGCCGATTAATCCTGTTGCAATTGACCTTGGGGTTATAGAAATAAGATGGTATGGTTTGATTATAGCGGTAGGAATTTTATTGGCGCTTTATATGGCGGTACGTGAATCAGAGAAGCGTGGATTGGCAAAAGATACATTTTTAGATTTGATTTTATATGCAGTTCCAATTGCGATCATTTCTGCTCGTATTTATTACGTCATTTTTCAATGGGACTATTATTCACAAAACCTTGGAGAAATCATCAAAATTTGGAATGGCGGTATTGCTATTCATGGTGCATTAATTGGTTCAGTTATAACTGCGTATGTATTTACAAAAGTAAAAGGCATTTCGTTTTGGAAGCTAGCTGACATTGCAGCACCAAGTATACTACTAGGACAAGCTATCGGAAGATGGGGGAATTTTATTAATCAGGAAGCGCATGGTGGTGAAGTAAGCCGAGCGTTTCTAGAAGGTTTATATTTACCTGATTGGATTATTAACCAAATGTACATTGAAGGGCCAATTGGGGAATTTGCTTATTATCATCCAACATTTTTATATGAATCATTATGGAATTTTGTAGGTGTCGTTTTACTATTAGCGTTGAGAAAGGTGAATTTACGCCGCGGTGAATCGTTCTTAACTTATGTCATTTGGTATAGTATAGGTAGATTTTTCATTGAAGGTTTACGTACAGATAGTCTAATGGTAACAAGTGATTTAAGAGCAGCACAATTAATTTCCGTTGCGTTGATTATCGGTTCTGTTGCATTACTTGTTTATAGAAGAGCGAAAGGGTTAAGTAAAGATAGATATTTAGATCTTTAATTTTCTAAAGAATTACAAACTAAGGGGTATGGGTAGAACGGGGGATGGCAGTGCATCGAATATCTTGGAAAAGCGGTTTGTTGGCAGGGTTACGTACAACATGGCTGCTAGGGAAAATCATTTTCCCAGTCACATTTATTATAACGGTATTAGGATATACACCTATTTTACAAGCTGTAATCAACTTTATAGCTCCATTAATGAAGTGGCTCGGATTGCCAGGCGAGGCAGCTGTTCCTCTCGTATTAGGGAATGCCTTGAATTTATATGCAGGTATTGCAGGAATTTTGTCATTGGAGCTAACAGTGAAAGAAGTGTTCATTATTGCTGTCATGCTTTCTTTTTCGCATAATTTATTCATCGAATCGGGTGTGGCTACAAGTGTGGGCGTAAAGCTCTGGGTAGTTCTTGTTGTTCGTATTGGATTAGCTGTTGTTTCTGCTATTATTATCAATCTCGTTTGGTCCGGGGGCGGAGAAATTGCTCAATATGGCCTTGTGCAACCTGTAGAACCACAGGCTAATGGATTTGGGGAAATAGCCTGGTTCGCTGTTGAGAAAGCAACACTAGGTGTTTTGCAGCTGGCGATAATTGTCATTCCTTTAATGATTATGACACAAATTATGAAAGATCTTAATTGGATGGATTATTTGTCTAAAAAGATGGCCCCTGTTACACGGAAACTTGGAATGAGTGAAAATACATCATTTACTTTAGTTACAGGTTTGACTGTTGGATTAGCATATGGAGCTGGAGTTATGATTCAGGCTGTACGAGAGAACGGTGTAAGCAAAAAAGATGCTACATTGGCGATTATATTTCTGGTAGCATGTCATGCTATTGTTGAGGATACACTAATTTTTGTACCATTGGGGATACCTATATTACCTTTACTAATTATTAGAATAGTAGTGGCTGTTGCTTTAACCATGACGATTTCTCGATTATGGAATAGGGCAGAAATGGCTAAACGAAAGGAAGAGACTTTGACAACCTATGATCACGAACGTTAATACTCTGCTGTTTGATTTAGATGGAACACTCATTGACACGAATGAATTAATTATTGCTTCTTTCTTACATACTTTAGATTATTATTATCCAAATAAGTATAGTCGAGAAGATGTAACACCTTTTATAGGACCACCTTTGATGGAGTCTTTTAGAAAAATCGATTCTAATCCAAAGCGTATGAATGAAATGATTGCACGTTATAGACAACATAATTTGCAAAATCATGATAAATTGGTAAGGGAATATGAAGGTGTATATGACACGATTCATACTCTTCAAAGTAAAGGCTATAAATTGGCGGTTGTAACCTCAAAAATAAATGATGTTGTATTAAAAGGACTGAAATTTGGTCGGCTTGATCAATTTTTTGAGACGATTATTGCGTTGGACCATGTAAAAAATGCCAAGCCAGATCCGGAACCAATATATATGGCTTTAGACAGATTAAACTCTTCGCCGAACGAATCGATTATGGTTGGCGATAATTTTCATGATATTGTTGCAGGGAAAAATGCAGGGACAAAGACTGCAGGTGTCACATGGACAATGCAAGGTATAGACTTTTTAAAGTCCTTCCAACCAGATTATATGCTGAATAATATGAGAGACTTATTACAAATATTGAAGGTTGAGTGAGTATGAGAAAAACAGTTCGATACAAAGTAGAGGGTGCTAATTCTTTATGGCATGTGTATAAAACGGTTCCTTTTTGGAAGGTTGTCAGGAATTTTGTTGTCATACAAATCGCAAGATATACTCCTTTTTTAAGTATTAAAAATTGGTTGTATCGAACATTTTTAGGTATGAAGGTTGGCGACAAAACCTCTTTTGCTTTAATGGTTATGCTCGATGTTATGTTCCCAGAGAAAATTTCGGTTGGACGAAACACCGTAATTGGCTACAATACGACCTTATTAGCTCATGAATACTTAATTAAAGAATACCGATTAGGAAACATCGAAATCGGTGATGAAGTGATGATTGGTGCAAATGTAACCGTGCTTCCAGGTGTAACAATTGGTGATGGGGCAATTGTGTCTGCCGGAACGCTTGTTCATAAGGATGTACCAGCAGGTGCTTTTGTCGGGGGGAATCCTATGAGGATAATCTATACAAAAGAGGAACTCCAGGAACGCTGGAAAGATGATGATATTTACGGTGTTAAAATAGATGCTTGAAGTTACTAGTAAATAGCTAGTAGCTTTTTTTTTATAGGTTTGAAATATCAATGTTAGTGGCAAATTATAGTTCAATCTGAAGACGCTACAAAAGCAATTAGAAATTTTGAAGTAAAGAATGTAGCATATATCTTTCTTTAGTGAAACTAGTTATGATTAGCAGAATAGTCTGTAAAAGGGAATATTTATACACTTGTCCTTCTTGACTCTAGTTTGTATGAAAGGTAAACTAATCTTTAGTATATTAGCGAACTAAAGTATAGTTTTTATGAATACATTAAAATATAAGGCTCTGTTAAAAGAAAGGGTTAGTTCCCACTGCGAGCAGACGCTTCCCCCTATGGAGTCGCGGCTCTCCTTCCTAATCAACGAGGATTCTACAAAATCAATATTGAACTGTAACAAAGCAAAATATGAAGTTATAGAGGTTTATTTAGGTAATGTTTTTTCTGAATATTAAAAAAGTGAGTGAGGAACACACATGACAAAATTATTTATGTTTGAAAAACCTATTGGGATGAGGGATACATTACCGATTCTATATGGTGCAAAGATGAAAGTTCGTCATCGGATGTTACAAGAAATTAAAAGCTGGGGATATCAGATGATTGAAACGCCTGCTTTGGAATATTATGAAACCGTCGGCGAGGCTTCCGCTATTTTAAACCAACAATTATTTAAGTTGCTTGATCAGCAAGGGCGTTCACTTGTTCTTCGTCCAGATATGACGGCTCCAATTGCCAGAGTTGCAGCTTCTAAATTATTAAAAAAACGGATTCCACTACGCTTATCCTATTCAGCAAATGTGTATCGCGCACAGCAGCGTGAGGGAGGTCGTCCTGCTGAATTCGAACAAATCGGTATTGAATGTATTGGTAATTCAACTGTAAGTGGGGATGCAGAATCTATTGCATTATTAGTTTCAACACTTAAGGTAGCGGGATTACACCAGTTTAAAATTTCTGTTGGACATGTCGGATTTATTCAAGAATTGCTTGTCTATGCACTAAAATCTGAATCAGAAGCAGAACAATGTAGAAAGTTTTTATTCGAAAAAAATTATGTAGGTTACCGTAACTATGTTTCGTCACTTAAGTTACCGTACGATGTGGAGGAATGTCTTCTTTCACTTTTGAAGATGCGTGGTCTCGAGGAAGTATTTCAGATAGCGAAAACTGTAGTAAACAATGAAGCAGGAAAGAAAGCAATTGGTGAATTAGAAGATTTATGGGTGCAACTTCATGAGTATGATGTGCAGGATTACGTCAGTTTTGATTTATCCTTAATTAGTCATATGAGTTATTACACTGGTATTTTATTTGAAGTATATGCAGGTTCTGTCGGTTCTCCGATAGGTAATGGTGGAAGGTATGATAATCTGCTCAATCAATTTGGCTATCAAGCACCGGCAACAGGATTTGGTTTAGTGATGGACCGTTTACTGGAAGCGTTAGGGGAAATTGAGGAAGAAAACGATGTGATTTGTATTATGTTTAGTAAAGAACAACGAAAGGAAGCCATATCACTAGCGAAAGAAATGCGAGAGAGTGGAGAGGCTGTCGTTTTGCAGGATATAGATGGTGTAAGTGACGTGCAAGCATATGTAAAAAGTTTTACTACAGTTAATTATTTGGTCAATGTTCAGGAGGAAAGTAAATGACAGAATGTTTAACGATAGCAATGCCGAAAGGAAGAATATTCGATGATGCTGTTGAATTGTTACGGGCAGCCCATTTTCAACTTCCACCAGAATTTGATGATAATCGAAAGCTCATCCTAGAGGTAAAGGAAGAAAATATCCGCTTTATACTAGCCAAGCCAATGGACGTTGCAACCTATGTAGAGCAAGGAGTCGCTGACATTGGTATTGCTGGAAAAGATGTAATGCTTGAAGAAGAGAGAGATGTGTATGAATTGCTTGATTTGAAAATAAGTCCATGTTACTTAGCTACGGCAGGACTTCCGGGGACAAAACTAAGTGATATAGCCCCACGTGTTGCTAGTAAATATCCGAATATTGCGTCAACATTTTATCGAGAACAAGGGGAACAGGTGGAAATTATAAAGCTGAATGGATCGATTGAGCTAGCTCCGATGATTGGATTAGCAGAGAGAATCGTCGATATCGTCTCAACCGGACAGACCTTAAAAGAAAATGGTTTAGTGGAATATGAAAAGATAGCAGACATTACTTCGAGGTTAATTGCCAATCCAGTCTCTTACCGTATAAAAGAAAAAAGAATTTCAGAATTAGTCAGCCGACTGGCTGAAGTTATCTGATTATCGTAAAAGGGGGATGATCAATATGCAGGTTCGTTCATATAACCAGAGTGTTTTAAAGAGTTTAAAGCGTACTGTTGATTCGGGGACAACTGAACAAAGACAGGTTGTGCAGGGAATTATTCAAGATGTACGTGAACGAGGAGATGAAGCTGTCCAACACTATACAGAGAAATTTGATGGTGTACGTTTAACAGATATGACTGTTAAGCGGGAGGAAATGGAGCAAGCAGTTTCAGCATTGCAGCCTGAAATGAGATTAATAATGGAGGAAGCGGCTTGTAATATTAAAGTTTTTCATGAAAAGCAACTTCGAAACTCGTGGATTCATACAGAGAAATCGGGCACATTGCTTGGTGTTAAGATTACAGCATTAGATTCAGTGGGAGTTTATGTTCCTGGGGGAACAGCAGCTTATCCATCTTCAGTATTCATGAATGTGTTGCCAGCAAAGGTAGCAGGAGTGAAACGGATTGTGATGGTTTGCCCACCTAACAAGGATGGTTCACTTCCACAGTCGGTATTAGCAGCAGCCTACATTGCAGGTGTAACAGAAATCTACAAGGTAGGAGGCGCGCAAGCCGTTGCCTCACTAGCATATGGCACTAAAACAATTCATAAGGTTGATAAAATAGTAGGTCCGGGGAATATTTATGTAGCGTTGGCAAAACGAGAGGTTTATGGAGATGTTGATATAGATATGATAGCTGGCCCTAGTGAAATTGCTATTTTAGCCGATGAGACAGCTTTAGCAGCTGAAGTGGCGGCTGATTTATTATCTCAGGCAGAGCACGACCCGAGGGCTTGCAGTATTTTAGTAACTAATTCACCAAAGTTAGCTGAAGAAACGCTAGAGCAAATAGAATGGCAATTGCAGGCGTTGCCACGAGCGGCGATTGCTCGTCAATCAATAGAGGACTATGGGATGATTGTAGTGACAAATACAATGGCAGAAGCTGTGGAAGCAATTAATGAAATTGCACCAGAGCATTTAGAGATAATGGTAGCTGATCCCATGTTTTTATTGGGAGAAATTAGACATGCTGGGGCTATTTTTCTTGGGCGATATAGTTCTGAACCAGTAGGAGATTATTTCGCAGGTCCTAATCATGTACTGCCCACAAATGGTACAGCTCGCTTTTCTAGTCCACTAAATGTTGATGATTTTCAAAAGAAATCAAGCATTATTATGTACAGTAAAGCAGATTTTGAACAGAACTCCGATAAAATAGCTGCTTTTGCTAGGTTAGAAGGTTTAGAGGCTCATGCTAGAGCTATTGAAATAAGAAAAGTAAAAAAATATGAGGAGGCAAGCAAATGAAACGAGTAGGGGAAATTTATCGTAAAACAGGAGAAACGGAAATAAAGTTAGTTTATGAAATAGATGGAGAAGGCCAATCAAAGCTAAACACTGGTGTTCCGTTTATGAACCATATGCTCGATTTGTTTGCTAAGCATGGCCATTTTAATATAAATATTGATGCCAATGGAGATATTGAAGTAGACGATCACCATACAACAGAAGATATTGGCATCTGTCTTGGGCAAGCGATTGTGCAGGCTCTAGGGGATAAAAAAGGTATTAAACGATATGGAAATGCCTTTGTACCAATGGATGATACTCTTGCTCAAGTGGTAATTGACTTAAGCAATCGACCTCATTTAGAATACCGTGCTGTCTTACCTTCTCAGAAGGTCGGAACATTCGATACGGAGCTAGTTCATGAGTTCCTATGGAAGTTAGCGCTTGAAGCGAGAATGAATTTGCATGTTATTGTACATTATGGCCAAAATACTCATCACATTATTGAAGCCATTTTTAAGGCATTGGCACGGGCTTTGGATGAGGCAACAACGTTAGATCCTCGTGTAACAGGGGTACCTTCCTCGAAAGGGATGTTGTAGATGATTGGAATTATTGATTATGGAATGGGTAACCTTTTCAGCGTTAGTAAAGCACTTGAAAGATTAGATGTTTCCTATTTTATTAGTGATGATATAGAGGAGCTACAAAAGGCAGATGGTTTAATTTTGCCTGGAGTTGGCGCGTTTAAGGATGCTATGAATTTGTTGGAGAGCAAAGGATTAAGTAAGTTTATTGTGGATTATGTGAATGCCGGAGGTTATTTGTTAGGAATTTGTTTAGGAATGCAGCTGTTGTTTGATGAAAGCGAAGAAAATGGCCGATGGAAGGGTTTATCTTTATTACCAGGTCGTATCGTACGCCTAAGTGGTATTGACAAACAAGGGTGCTCCTACAAAGTTCCACACATGGGATGGAATAAGCTGCAATTTAAACGCAATGACCCTATCATAAATGCTTGCCAAGAGAATCATGTTTATTTCGTACACTCTTATTATTTGCAAACGCCAGAAGACGATGTCATTATTGCGACGGCTGATTACTATCAATGCGTCCCAGCAATTGTAGGTAGAGGGACAGTGAGTGGGATGCAATTCCATCCAGAAAAGAGTGGCTCCTTAGGAATGAGTTTATTAAATAATTATTTGCGACTAGTAGAAAAGAAGGTGAAAGCATGAAGTCATTTACGATATACCCGGCTATTGATATACGTGGTGACAAATGTGTCCGTTTATTTAAAGGGGATTATAATCAAGAAACTGTTTATGGAGATTCCCCATTTGAAATGGCGAAGGGGTTTGTAGAGCAAGGTGCTTCATGGATTCATATGGTCGATCTAGATGGTGCAAAACAAGGAAAACGAATGAATCATGAGCATGTCACAAAAGTAGCAAAAAAGCTTGGAGTGAATGTTCAAATTGGTGGAGGAATTCGTACGGAAGAAGACATCGCTTTTTATCTAGAAAACGGAGTAACTCGGGTTATTTTGGGAAGCGTAGCTGTTGCTGATATTACGTTCACTAAAGAAATGCTTCGGAAATATGGCACAAGTATCGCGATCGGTTTGGATGCTAAAGATGGACTCGTCGCCACCCATGGTTGGTTGACAACTTCACAAGTAACAGCAGTGGAGCTTGGTAAGGCTTTAACAGACGCTGGTGCTGAGACATTTATTTTTACAGATATTGCGACAGATGGAACATTGCAAGGACCTAATATAGCCGCAACAAAATTGTTAGCAAAGGAAACGGGAAAAAGTGTCATAGCTTCTGGTGGGATTAGTAGTTTAGATGACATAGAACAACTTGCTCAACTTTATGATGCTGGAGTATCGGGATCAATTGTAGGAAAGGCTATTTATAGCAAGCGTTTTACTGTGAAGGAAGCGATAGAACATGTAAAAGCAGGAGGTAAAACGCTATGATTACAAAACGCATTATCCCTTGTTTAGATGTGAAAGAGGGTAGGGTCGTAAAAGGGGTACAGTTTGTAAGTTTAAGGGATGCTGGTGACCCAGTCGAATTAGCTAAATTTTATGATAAAGAAGGTGCTGATGAGCTTGTTTTTTTAGATATTTCAGCATCCTATGAAGGTCGGAGTACGATGGTTCAAGTTGTGAAGGACGTGGCTTCCGAGCTGGCTATTCCTTTTACTGTTGGTGGTGGAATTAATAGTTTAGAAGACATGAAGCGGTTATTGCGTGCGGGAGCCGATAAAGTGTCGCTTAATACGGCAGCAGTTGAAAATCCTAAATTGATTAATGAGGGAAGTGAATATTTCGGTACGCAATGCATTGTTGTTGCTATTGATGCAAAATTTGAAGAAAGCACGCATTCATGGAAAGTGTACACACATGGTGGGAGACGTGCAACGGAATGGGATGTTGTTGAGTGGGCGAAAGAAGCGGTTGTCAGAGGAGCAGGTGAAATATTATTAACTAGCATGGATTGTGACGGGGAAAAATCAGGCTTTGATATTGCTTTGACATCGGCTGTTAGCAAAGCAGTTAGTGTTCCTGTTATAGCCTCTGGTGGAGCAGGAAACGCAGAGCACTTTAAAGAAGCATTTATTGAGGGGTATGCTGATGCTGCATTGGCTGCTTCTATATTTCATTACAAGGAAACGTCAGTAAAGGAAGTAAAGGCTTTTTTACATCGAGAAGGGGTGAATGTGCGATGATAGTTGAACAATTAACATTCAATAGTGATGGATTAATACCGGTAATTGTGCAAGATGCTTTAACGAAAGAAGTACTGACACTCGCATACATGAATAAAGAATCGTTGCAAAAATCAATGGAGACGGGTGAAACGTGGTTTTTCAGTCGTTCTCGTCAAGAGTTATGGCATAAAGGTGCTACCAGTGGTCATACGCAAAATATCCAATCGATTACATATGACTGTGATCAAGATGCTTTGAATGTACAAGTTATTTGCAACGGTCCTGCTTGCCATAATGGTACAACGTCTTGTTTTAATGACGTTTTGTATCAGAAAGATACACCTGTAAGGCTAGAGAAAAATGATTTTTTGTATGTTTTAGAAAAGATTATTGATCAAAGGGAAAAGGAGCGCCCAGCTGATTCATATACAACTTATTTATTCGAAAAAGGTGTAGATAAAATATTAAAAAAGGTTGGGGAAGAGGCAGCAGAAGTAATCATTGCAGCAAAAAATCGTGATTATAATGAATTAACATGGGAAAGTGCAGATTTACTGTTCCATTTACTTGTCTTATTAAAGGAACAAAATGTTTCTTTAGAAGCCGTAATAGATGTATTGAAACATAGACATACAAAGAATTAAGGATAAGGAAGCTAACTTTTGGGGGATTGACGAAGTTAGCTTTTTTTATAGATAGCTTTCAGTAGGAAACTCGATAACGAGATTGATTGTACTTTTTAGAGTCATCAAGGGGAATGTTTAAGGGTAAAAAAGGATGATTGGTAACGTTTTTTCATACTAATAAGTCGCTTGCAAACGGATTAAGTGAAAGTAGCCGTAAGTATATGGTATAATGCTGTAGTTAATCAACTATAATTGGAGGATTACATGAGTAAAAACTCTAAAAATGAACAAACTGCAAAAATTTTTACCTTTCATCCAACTGGAGAATATTATTTTACTAAAGGATTAAAAGCTTATCATAGAAGAGATTTATATAAAGCAAAAAGATATTTGGAACGTGCCCTTGAATTAGAGCCATTGGAACCTATCATTGCATGTCAATTAGCTATTGTCAGTACAGAAATGGGAGAATATCAATTTTCTAATATACTCTTAGAAGATATTATTACCAATTTGGATCCATATATGAGTGAATGTCATTATTTTCTTGCCAATAATTTTGCCCATTTAGGCATGTTTAAGGAAGCTTATAAGCATGCTAATGATTATTTGAATAAGGATAAAAGTGGTGAATTTATTGAAGATGTGGAAGAATTATTAGACTTGATTACACTGGAACAAATGGACAGTGAAGAAAGCATCTTTGAACAGGATACACTTATAAATGAACAAGAAGAAGCGAAAAAACATATAGAGTCTGGGGATTTTGTCAAAGCCATTGAAGTATTGAATCGGACAATTGAAGAGCATCCGGATTTCTGGTTTGCCTATAACAATTTAGCCTTGGCTCACTTTTATTTAGGAGAAAAGGAAAAAGCCTTTGAAACCCTCTACAATGTATTGGAAAAAAATCCAGGAAATCTTCATGCCATGTGTAATCTGTTATTCTTTTACCATTTTGATAAGAATGAACAAAAAGTAGAAGAGTTAGTGACAGCATTAGAGAAAATTCGTCCGATTCATTCAGAACAGCAATATAAGCTTGCTGCTACTTATGCTTTAATCGGTCATTATGATCTCAGCTATATGTGGTTAAAGAAGTTACAAAGAATTGGCTATGATGGAGACGATACCTTTTATTATTGGATTTCAACATGTGCTTATCAGCTAGGACATGAGCAAGCAGCCCACAAAGCCTGGAAAAAAGTGATTCAATTGAATCCTGAAAAAGAAGGTTTAGAGCCGTGGGGAGAAATGGTTACTAACATAAAGGGTTTTGAACAACAAATTTCAGTCATTAAGAAAAAATTAGCTGGTGATTATATCGAAGAGCGACTATTTGGATTGTTCTTGTATAAGCATTCTTCCCAAAAAGATATAATAAAAAAACACCCAGTTATTTTACAAAATGATAAATTTACAACTGTTGAAAAACACTATTTACAAATGATTGAAACAGAAGTGGTTCATCGTGATGATATCTATTTTGCTGATGCTGTAGCAGAATTGATTTATAAACAGTATCACCCCATTACTATCTCAGAAGCTGGACTGTATTTTATTTGGTTCTCTGTCTGGACAGAAGGGAAAAATCAAAATATCAAGTTTTCCAATCCAGTTGCTTGGGCGGGAGCTGTTGAATATGTCTGGGGAAAAATGCGAGACGAAGCCATTAAGCAGAATGACATTGTAGAAAAATACAATATTTCGGCTTCAACTGTTCGGAAGTACGTAAAAATGGTCCAACAATTATTAGATTGAGCATATTTTTTGGACCGTATTTGAAAGGTTATCTATCATATAAAGTAAGAAATACGATGTAGTATTTAATATGCTACTATAGAAGAAGCGACTATGAAGGAGTGAAGGAAATGTCAGAAGAAAAGATTTATGATGTCATCATTATCGGAGCAGGTCCTGCGGGTATGACGGCTGCAGTTTATACATCTCGTGCAAATCTTTCAACATTGATGTTGGAGCGAGGGATACCTGGTGGTCAAATGGCTAATACAGAAGAGGTAGAAAACTATCCAGGATACGAATCCATCCTTGGTCCTGATTTATCTTCAAAAATGTTTGATCATGCTAAAAAATTCGGTGCTGAATATGCCTATGGTGATGTTAAAGAAGTAGTTGATCATAAGCAGTATAAAGTTATTAATTGTGGATCAAAGCAGTTTAAAGCACGTTCCATCATTATTGCAGCTGGTGCTCAATACAAAAAAATCGGTGTTCCTGGTGAGCAAGAGCTTGGAGGACGTGGCGTTTCGTATTGTGCAGTGTGTGACGGAGCATTCTTTAAAAATAAAGAGCTTGTCGTAGTGGGTGGTGGCGATTCTGCAGTTGAGGAAGGCGTATACTTAACACGCTTTGCTTCAAAAGTAACAATCGTTCACAGAAGAGATCAATTAAGAGCGCAAAAAATTCTTCAAGATCGCGCTTTTGCAAATGATAAAATTGACTTTATCTGGAATCATACAGTAAAGCAAATTAATGAAGAAAACGGTAAAGTGGGAAGTGTGGTACTTGTTTCCACAGAAACAGGTGAAGAGCAAGAGTTTAAAACAGATGGAGTATTCATCTATATTGGTATGGAACCTTTGACAAAACCATTTGTATCTTTAGGTATTACAAATGAGCAAGGCTATATAGTAACAAACGACCGTATGGAAACTCGTGTAGAAGGTATATTTGCTGCTGGTGATATTCGAGAGAAAACATTGCGTCAAATTGTAACCGCAACAGGTGATGGAAGTATCGCTGCTCAAAATGCACAGCATTTTGTAGAAGAATTAATCGAGGCCCAAAAGAAAGCTAATGCTTAATTTTTCTGGAAATTTTTAAAAGTAATCGTCATTTAATGGGATTGTAATACGGGTGACACAATTGGTGATTATAATGACTAGTATAGAATAACCCCCTTTTATATAGAATCTTTGAACACAGGTATATGCCTGTGTTCTTTTTTACGAAGAAACTATGTAGTATAATAGATAATGTATGTATTTATTATGCATATTTGATGAATTGTATTCCATTAAAAAGGATTTATATAACAGACGCTGTAAATTTCACTGTTGTTTTGTCATCATTTTTTGATTGGGACGAGAGATGCGAACCCTGTGGAAGGGAGCATATGACACAGGAGTTGAAATGACTGGGAGGCTTGACTCACGCTAGCGCGGGAAGTGTCCATCCGTAGTGAAAATCAATAATATCGTATAACAGAACTATATACTAAAATATTGTTTTA
>Ga0233379_1000060_pt1 | contig 14566 bp, 19 predicted proteins | sample ElkDunMinimDraft_8_FD_180679 | JGI IMG/M metagenome (GOLD analysis project Ga0233379, IMG submission 180679) | Fecal eukaryotic communites from dung pellets of Tule Elk in California, USA - Elk Dung F1 | ecosystem: Host-associated > Mammals > Digestive system > Large intestine > Fecal | place...
GACTGGTGGTATGGATACTCTGAAGAACACGGCGGTCACCAAGATGACCCTGTATGCTGCTCTGGATGGGTTCCCCGAGTACAATGTTCTCATGGAGGGTATTTTGGCCAGCACAGTCCGCTCCACCTACATTGATTTATTCCATGAGGTGGAACAACACTACGGAAAGCAGTTGAAGGTTCTCATTATCTCCCTGCTTCCCCCGGTCGAGGTGGCCATCTCCCGTGTGTATTCCCGGAATGGGGGTAAACCCATAAAGGAAGACGCTGTGCGGGATAAATGGCGGATAGTGGACGGAAATGTGTCTGCCTTCGCAGATGCGGGGTTCACCTCTGTTCGGGTAGACTCCAGCAAGGTGCCTAAGCATAAGATGCTGAAGGCATTTATGAAAACTGTAAGAAAACATGGAGGTTGATCATGTCTTCTGAAAGAAGCAAACTGAAGGAAAACGTCAACGGGTCCAAAAATACCCGTATGAACGTTGATGCAGCTGTAGCTGATATGGGTGCCCGCAAGGATGAGTTCATGCATCTTGGGCGGTACCAGAAAGCGGTTCAGACTGCAATTGATCTGTCCAAGACCCTGGGAAGACCCATTCGGATTCTTGACCTGGGCTGCGGCGAGATCTACACTATGAGAACCCTGTACAAGGCTTTTCAGGTCAAGAAGTCTGACGTGGTGAAACAGTATGTCGGTGTCGATATTGACGACGGTATGCTGTCCCGTGTCAAGGCTCAGTATGACAAGGTTCTGACGGCTGTCAACGGCAAGGTGATCGTCAAGGACATCACGGTTGACCCCAAGCTGAAAGTCAAGGACAACTACTTTGACTTGATTGTTTGGTTTGAGATGATCGAACACGTCAAGCCTGAGTTCATTCCTCCTATGTTTGAGGAGCTGCACCGGGTTCTCAGTCCCGAGGGGATTATGCTTGTAAGCACCCCCAACGCTACAGGCTCCAATGCCAAGCTCCCCAAGGATCATGTCTATGAGTGGGGCTATGATGAGCTGGTGGAGGTCATGGAGCGGAACTTTGAGCTGGTGTGTTCCCGAGGGGTATGTATCAACATCAGCAAAATCCCGGCTGAGGAAAAGGCTAAGAAAGCCCGCACCATTAAGCAGGTGTATGAGGCATTTGGTGAGAACACCGCATTCTCTTCCACCGTCCTTGGCCCCATGTTTCCCCCTCAGTACTGCAAAAATGTAATCTACACGCTGAGAAAGAGGTAACGATATGCAGAGAGCTGCCCTGGAGGCAATAAGCAAGGCTGTTTCCCTTATTAAGAAGGGGCAGCTGAAGAGGGCTGACCTGGGCCACGGTATGGTGGCGTACAAGGTGCCCTCCAATAACCCGGACAAGTACATCATCCGGATTGATATCAAGATCAAGGAGGAAAAGCCCAATGCTGATCGTACTTGAAGGTGTTGACGGGGTGGGTAAAACCACCCTGGCCACCCTTCTCTCCAAGACCATGAATGCGGGTATCATCCATGCAACCCGAGAGACCCCTAACAACTGGGGATGGTTCTCTGAGATCATGGACTTGGCCAGAGACCGCAATATCATCGCTGACCGCTTTTTCTGGGGGCAGTTCGTATATCAGAACCCTGAGGAGCGGAACCTGAACCCGGAGCAGCTGCATGAGCTGGAGCACCGCCTGAACCAGGAGGGTGGCCAGATGATCTATGTTACCGCTGACCCGGTTGATATCAATACCCGTTTGGGTGCGAGGGCTGAGACTTTGTCCCTGCCCTTGGATACCCTCAGAACCCGGTATCAGTTCTGTGTGGACACAGCTGATTGCCCGGTTATCATCTACAACACAAGTACTGGGGAGGTAAAATAACAATGTCCGTTACCGTATTCAACGCAAAAACTGTAAATGAGGCCTGGGAGAAGGGCTTTGATGCTCTGAGAGCTCAGGCTGAGAAGGGCTACCAGGCTGGCTCCCGTGATGGAGCGGTTGTTGGTGAGATTTGCGATGCCGTCTTCTGCATCGAAGACCCCACCCGCAATATCGTGACCAGCCCCATCCGCAAAATGCCCCTGCGGTATGCCATCGGCGAGCTGGCCTGGTATCTGTCTGGCTCCAACAATGTCCGGGACATTGCCCCCTTCGCCAAGAAGTGGGAGGAAATCTCTGACGACGGTGTCCATAACAATTCTGCCTACGGTTGGCGCATTTTCGACAAGTTCAACTTCAACCAGTGGGAACATGTCAAGGCCATGCTTCAGCGAGATCCCAATTCCCGTCAGGCGGTTATCCATATCAAGGATGCTGATAACACCCCTACCAAGGACACCCCCTGCACCGTGTATCTGCAGTTCCTGCTGCGTGACGGCAAGCTGAATCTGAGCGTCCATATGCGTTCCAACGACATCTGGATGGGTGTTCCCTATGATATGTTCAGCTTCACCTTCCTTCAGATGAAGATGGCTATGGAGCTGGGTGTGGACATCGGCCAGTACACCCATTATGCTGGCTCCCTGCATGTCTATGCTCGGGACTACCAGACTGCCGAGATGAACCGGGCTCAGGGTGCCTGCAAGTGTGACAAGGGGTGATACCCAGTGCCGGATGATCTCATCAAGTTCCTTGTCAAAGTCCTCAACGAGGACACCGACAAGCTGTCCTGGGAGCACCTTTGCTACGCTCCCAGGGAGCTGTACTTGAGATTCCTCAAAGTAAAGGGGCTGGAGCGGTTCCAGATGGCTGACTATGTAACCAGGTGGGCCAAGGAGGACTTCAATATTGACCTCCCCTTGGCCACCTTCAAGGACATTACCATCCTAAGGGAGCTGGTTCTGGACAAGTACAGCAGCGCATACCCCCACCTGGTCCGCAAAGGTGAGACTGACCGTCAAGGCTGGATGCGGGTCTGGGTATCAAACCATATGGAAAGGGATTTACAAAGAAATGTGTGAAGCTGAGAAGAAAACCTATGACGAGAAGAAGCTGTTTCCCCCTATCCTGGCGGTGGATTTTGACGGCACGCTCGTCAAGAATGAATTTCCCAATATTGGTGAACCCGACTGGGTGATCTCTGGGGTTGTGAGAGCCTACCAGGAAATGGGTTGGAAGGTCATCCTGTGGACCTGCCGCACGGATGATATGCTCAAGGATGCAGTCAACTTTTGCAAGGAAACCCTGGGGATTGAATTTGACGCAGTCAACGATAATCTTCCTGAGGTGATTCAGTATTTTGGCGGCAGTACCCGCAAGGTGTTCGCCAACATGTACCTGGATGACCGGAGTGCAGTCCTGTATGTGAACGGGATCAACAAGCCCTCTGAGCTTGCCCCCGTCCCCTTGATTATTGGCGAAGGCACCATCCTCGTCGAAGAACATGGGGTTTGAAGGAAGCCTTCAGACCTCAGCTCTTGACTATCTAAACAACCTGCCCGGCTGTGTAGCAGAAAACGTATCAGGTAATGCGAGACAGTCGGGCAGACCTGATGTCAATGGCTGTTTCAGAGGTCGAATGTTCAAAATCGAGCTCAAAACCCCAGACAATAAGTACAAAGCAAGCAAAAAGCAGCAGTTGAACCTCAGGCGGTGGAGACGCTCTGGAGCCATAACTGGGGTTGTATACAGCTTGAAATTCCTCAAGAAGGTATTCAAGCAGGAAGGGCTGCTCCCCCCTGGGTACTATTCCCAAAGTGAGCCCAACGGCTGCGAATCTTGGATCAATATCCCGGAGGTGTAACATGAATTTACCCAATATTGCATTCCACCCCCCTATGAGACCCTGTATGGTAGGGGGAGGAGACCTTGAGGAAAAGGCATTTTTCCATGGGTGGGCAACTCGTGCCTACATCATTGAACCTTCCTTGCTGAAGGAGGGTCACCCTGGCGGTCAGGTCTGTAACTGTTACGGCATTGTGGAGTTGGAGAATGGTCAGGTTTTTGAGGTTCCTCCCTGCAACATCCGATTCCTCAACACTCCCCACGGAGAATACGCATGGCCCGATACAACGGATTCCAAATGAAAACCAAGCCTTGGGCCCATCAGCTCAAGGCTTTGGAGTACCTATATGAACGAGACTGCGGAGCAATCTACACTGTACCCGGCTCAGGAAAGACCAAGGTCATAATTGATCTGATTGTAAACCGGGGCTTCAAAAGGGTGCTTGTATTGGCTCCAAAAGTTCCCTGCAAGGATGTCTGGGTTGATGAGATACAGCTGCATTCTTGTATCCCCAAGAAGAGCATTGTCCTATTGTCTGAGATGAACGGAGAGGACAAAGCAGCCTTGCTCAAGACCTTTCAAAAGCCAACTGAGGATGAGGGGGTTACAGTCTTCATCTGCAACTATGAGTCAGTTTGGAGAGAGCCTGTTCGCAGAGTATGGTTCTACAAGAAGCTGGCCATAGATTGCGTTGTTTGCGACGAGAGTCACAAGATCAAGTCCCCTGGGGGTAAATGCTCTGCATTCCTGGCCCAATTGGCAAAGAAAGTCCCGCACCGATATGCAATGACGGGTACTCCCTTGGCAGAAAGCCCTGAGGACGTGTATGCTCAATACAGGTTTATTGATCGAACGATTTTTGGTACAAACTTCCAGGAGTTCTGCAACCGATATGTAAACTATGACCTGGCTGCATCCGCTTCCAAGGGCTACCAAGTCAAGGACAAGAAAAACCCATACAAGAATCTGGATGAACTGCACGACAAAATGTTCAGCTGCGCCTTCAGCATGCCCCCCACAGTAAAGCTGCCCAAAACAACCCGTATGACCCTCAAGACCCCTATGGATGAGCGAACTGAGGCCATGTACAACGAGCTGGTTGAAGAGGGTGCTATTGAGCTGGGGGACGGATACATGACAACAGAGAATATCCTCACTGCAATAGTTCGCAGGCAGCAGGTGTCAAGCGGATATCTTGCCCTGGAGGATGACGAAGGGGATCAGTGGCTGGAACGCATAAGCACCTACCGCAGAACAGCCTTGTTGAAGTTCCTTCGGGAGTTGCCTGATTCCGAGCCTGTGGTTGTATTTGCCAAGTTCCGGAAGGACTTGTACTCCATACGGAAGGTTGCTGAACGGCTGGGGTCTGGGTACTCAGAGGTGTCAGGCCGGGAGAATACCCTGGGTGACTGGAAGAAGGGGAAGACCCGCATACTGGGGGTTCAGTACGGCTCAGGTGCAGAAGGTATCAACCTGACTCGAGCCCACATATGTGTGTTCTACAGCTTGGATCACTCCCTGGCCAAGTATGAGCAAGCCCTCAAGCGTATTCATAGACCGGGTCAGAAACAGCCTTGTACCTACTACCATATTGTTGCTACAAAGTCTGAGGGGCGAACCGTGGACCAAGACATTCTGCAGTCCCTAAAGCTCAAGAAGGACTATGTCAACTTGGTTATGACTGGTCAAAAAAGTTTGTAAAATTGTAAAACTTGTGAATTTTTCTCAAAATTGGCCAAATCCCGAACTTTTTCCAACGAAGTTCGGGATTTTTATTGTGATTTGCTTCAATTTTCTAACCTTCTTGTGTAGTTTCACAACTTTACTTTTGTTTTCAAATCGGTTATGATATCCATGTAAGTTAGATAACACCCCGAAATACAGGAGGAAACAACAATGATGAATGCCAAGATTGAAATCCACGACACCTGCAAGTACAACCCCGAGAGCAAGGTTGTCGCCGAAGTTGATTACAAGGATATCGTGAAGTTTGAAGTCAAGATCATCCCTGCTGAAGAGATCGAAGCCACCTATGACATGGTTGATGATTATGATGAGTACCTGATCCTGACCTTTGCGGATGGTGACACCGCAACCTTCCGGAACTCCTACGTGGACATGTTCAGAATGCGCTAAAACAACCGGGGGCGAAAGCCCCCTCATCTTGAAAGGGGACTACAAATATGTTGATTGGTACTTTGAATCAGGCTCTTGCAGCCATCCGAATGATGAACAAGAAGCAGCTGGATGGCTTGGTATATGACTTGGAGATGGAAGGCTGGTACTGCTCTGATAAGCGTCGCAAAAGATGGTTCTGCACTCAAGTAGCAGTTAGCAACTGGCAGTGCGATTGGCGCACCATAATCCGTTGCATCTACAATAACCAGGATTGATCAAGAACCCCCGGTCGAACACCGGGGTGTTTTCTTTTCAAAATTTTTCAACAATTTCAAAATTAGTGCTTGACTTTTGAATCAAGATCGAGTATGATATTCATGTAAGATAAAGAACACCCAACTGGAGGTACTACAATGGCTGCTGAATATGTTGTTTATGATAACGATTTTTCCCGTTATGATGATGACCCCCGCATGATCCTGGTCAAGGTTGACCGCAACAACACTCATTACTACACCGACACCCGTTGCCACAAGTGCGGCGGCACTGGATACATCCCCGGTTATGAGCACGTTGAAGGCGGTGTTTGCTTCCTGTGTGGTGGCTCCGGCAGAGGTTCCCAGTCCGTTATCGTTCGCACCTATGAGTACAACCAGAAGCTGGTCAACGCTCGGCTGGAAAAGGCTCGCAAGACTGCAGGCGAACGCAATGCCAAATACCTGAAATCCCGTGGTTTCTCCGTTGATGGTTTCGCCTGGATCGTTATGGGCAAGACTTTTGAGATCAAGGATCAGCTGAAGGCTGCTGGTGCTCGTTGGGATAATACCTTTGGTTGGCACTTCGACCATGAAGTTGCTGAGTTCCCCGTTGTCCGTATCTCCATCGAGGACAAGCTCACCCGGCTGAACATCGATGCCGATGATTATGAGGATACCATCGGTCATTACTACAGCGATGGTACTCTGAGCTTCGGCGATGAGTGGCCCATCCAGCTGTACCTCAAGGAGCTGCGTGAGAAGTGGGAAGTTGATAACGCTCCTGAGACTGAATGGTATGGCTCCATTAAGGACAAGGTTGCCCTGAGCGTCACCCTGAAGACCATCCGGGGCTTCGACGGGGTCTATGGCTGGACCAGCATCCTCACCTTCGAGGACAACCAGGGTCACCAGTTCGTTTGGAAGACTGGCTCCTATGTGGAAGCTCAGGAGGGTGCTGAGGTCACCCTGAAGGGCACCATCAAGGCACACACCGAGTACAAGGGCATCAAGCAGACTGAGCTGACCCGTTGCAAGGTGATGTAACAAAATAGGGGCAGCCAAAACTGCCCCAAATAAATTTGTGAAGTCTTGTAAAAGTTCAAAATTTATGCTTGACTTTTTACAAGTTGTATAGTATGATATCCATGTAAGGTGAGACCCACCTACATAAACACAGAAAGGAAGATCCCTATGAGAGACAACAACCTGGCAATCCTGATCAAGCTGGCCCTGTGCCCCGGTTCCCCGGAGGAATCGGAAATCTGCTCCCTGTGCCCCTACCGTGATGACCCGAACGGGTGCGTGAAGCGGATGAAGGCACGCTGCATGGAACTCCTGGAGGAGATTGAACCCAAGAATCAGCCCAAGGAGGAGCCCAAGCAGATGAACCTCACCCGAAGAGTGACGGAGGTGATCCATGACATCGGAGTCCCGGCACACATAAAGGGTTACAAGTACCTGCGGGAAGCAATCGTGCAGGCGGTGAATGACCCCAGTATGATCGATGGTATCACCAAGGTTCTGTACCCCCAGTTGGCAAAGACTTTCGACACTACCGCCAGCCGGGTGGAACGGGCTATCCGCCACGCTATCGAGGTGGCCTGGGACAGAGGTGATCTGGATACTCTCCAGAACTACTTCGGCTACACGGTATCCAACCTGAAGGGCAAGCCCACCAACAGTGAATTCATCGCCCTGATTGCCGACCAGATTCGGCTGGAGATGAATGTGACCGCATAATCTACCGCAACCACATACGAAAAGAGGGAGGGGCGATGCCCCTCCCTTAATTCGTTTTCTCCTCAAACACTTCGTCATCCTACTTCGCCCGAATCGGGTGCGGGGTGTATAAGTATCACCCTCGGAAACTCGTGGCTCCTCGCCACACCTAATGGCTCATAGTGCGTATTGGTTACGGGTGCATGTGAAACCCTTCCAACCTTGCGCAGTCTTTCTCGAGGGTTTTGACTTTGGTCTCCAACTTGGGGACTCTCTCAGCAAACCCATTGTGTTTCTCGACTTCCTTGGTGAGGGCTTCGATCTTGGTGTTCATCACTGCCATCTCTGTCTTCACAGTGGCTTCAACGGAAGCTTGTGTCTTCTTCTGAGACGCATTCACGGAAATAACTGTTCCGATCAATGCAAGACCGCCAGAGATGAGCGCAGCCCAGACGGCATCCATGGGTTACTCCTTGGGCTTGCCGGGCTTGCAGTAAGTCAGCGCACGCTGGCTATCGCCGATGCCGGGAGTGGTGGGGTCAGTGAAAATACCGATAACCGCAACCAGGACGCAGCCCAGTCGGAAGGGGTTGCTGAACAGGGCAACGACTTCGGCCCACAGCAGAGCCCAGCTGGTAAACATCTCCGGGGAGACATTCATAGCGGACAGGATAGTTGCTCCCAGGCCAAGCCAGAAAGCCCAGTTATGCATACGGACGGGAAGATTCATCTTCAGCTTGTCAAAGAAAGTTTTCATGTTGTTCCTCCTTTAGATTTCGGTGAGATACTGCTTGTGAACGTTGCCAGTGACAGCCCCGGTTTTCTGAGTGGATACAGTAACCCGGTTGCCGTCAATGTCTCTTACATACAGGGTGGCATTGTAGACCCAGGACTGGAACTTGCAGCTCTTGCCCCATACAGGAGCATCCTTGGCCATCTTGACCTTGTCACCAACAGCCAGAGTATCTTCAGCAACATCGTTGACCGGAGTACCGGAGCTGGTGGTGATGTAGGTGGGGAAACCAGCCTTTTCCAGTTTGTCAGCCTGGGCTTCAGCGTTGTCCTTCTTGGTGAATGCACCTACCTGCACCTTGTACAGTTTGTTGGTCTTCACCAAATAGGTGGGGAACCCGGCTTTCTCCAGCTTGTCCTTCATGGTCAGAGCGTAGCTCTTCTGGGAATAGGCACCCACCTGAACCCGGTACAGGACAGTGGGGGAGGGCTTGGGCTCCTCGGGGGCAGGACTGGGGGCAGGAGACTCCTGGGCAACCCCCAAACGTTTGTTGATTTCTTCGGCAATGTAAGGGAATTTGCTTTCCAGATAGGGACCAGGGCATGCAGTAGCAGCGAACCACTTATGCATAGTCAGGTTGCCCGTCTTGTCCCCCGTGAAGTTGATCTCCTTGATACCGGGGTTTCGTTTGACGCAGTCCACCAGCAGCTTGATGAGAGCTTCCAGGCACTCATCGCTGACAGGCCAGTCACCGCCTACGGCACTGTTGGAGACCTCGATGGTGATTGCTCTCTGGTCGTTATCGTAGTTGGAGCTGGTCCAGGGGGCATCAGCTTCGTCAACATACTGACCAATTTCAGCATCATAGCCGATACCGTAGGTGGAACTGGCTTTGCGGGTAGGCTTCAAGAAGATATTGCCAATGGTTGCTGCCTTCAGCTTACCTGCAACATGGTGAACGGTGATCTTGGTAATGGGGTATTTACGACCACTGTAGTGGTTGGGAGACCACATATGGAGGGTCGCAAGGGGACTACCGATTGCCATTGTTGTTTACCTCCTTGTTGGGATTGAGGGTTGCTTGTACAGCCCTCTCCTGGATTTCTTTTGTGTACTGGCATCTGTACATGCCATAGGGTGCAGGGTTTTTACAGCTGCCGTTCGCAGGGCAATCCCTGCAGCTCTCAGGAATCCGGGTCAACTTTCCTCATCTCCGTCCTCTTTATAGTCGTGGCCGGAGCATTCGGGGCAACCGCAGCCCAGCTCATGCAGGGTGTCCTCGCAGATTTCCTCCCCATCGCTGAGAAGCACGTCAAAAATCTTCTTCATACAAGTTTCCTCCTTGTTAGGTTTATTGTCAGCCCCGGTTTTCACCGGGGATTGACTTTTGATTGGTTACGTTAGTGACTCAGCAGGATCAGATTCAAGCCAAGAAGCTTCTACTGCTGTAATCTTCCCTTCCTCATCTACTGAAAGCACTTTCAGGTATTGGCCCACTTGAGCAGGACTCTTTGGTTGAGGGAGTATGAGTTCATCCACTTCAGCAACTGCGGCATCAACAATGTCATTGACGGTTTTGCCTTCGAGGGTTTTTGCATTGGCACTGGAGATAACCTTGACCACAGTGCCGCTTGCTTGCGGGCCAGCCTTGGAAGAACCGCTTGCAACCTGTATGAGGTCTTTTAGGTTCTGCTTTCGGTTGTAACCGCTCAGGGGCTTGGTCATTGTTACCATAGTAGCTCCCACTACCCGAGGTTCCATCATTACACCGCCAGAATCCGTGGAGAAGTCAGTGATATAACCAGATTTACCAAAGCTGTGCTTGATACTGGTAATAATGCCCAGCGCAGTAGAAGTCCCATCACCGTTGTTGACTGCTGCAATGTCGCCAATAGAAAGCTGAGGTTGGAAAGATCCAGTGAAGTCCTCGCCCACGCCAACGTACTGAATAGACTCAGCTACTGTTTCGGCATAGGCTTGCAGCTCAGCTTGGGTAAACCCATCAGGAGCTGTTTCATGGTAGGTCTTGTTGGGAGGTAATGCCCATTGTTTGTAGTTGTTAACAGGAACGACTACGGGCTCAAGGTCTTCCCCGGCTGCATCCTTACCAGTAATTCTCACCTTGGTGTAGGCCGCATCACTGGAACGCTTGGTCTTGCGCTTGAATACAGAACCCTTCTCAAACACATAGTACCCGTTGCCTTGGTACCCGTTTACAAAACTTTGGTAGCCCATTACAATGGAACCGTTGGGAAGTTCTATGACCTTCCAGCCGGGGTACAGACTACAGATTTGCTCAAGACCCGACATCAGGGTTTGGTCAGCCCTAAAGGAGAATTCACGCTCCTCATCAGTGGACTGGACTACAAGCTTGGGTACATTTGCCATAGCGCAGATTTCCTGAGCCATGATATGGGGCAAGGCTTTACGCTCCAAGGCTTCGTCGAAAGTAGACTGCATCAGTTTGAAGCCAATCGTGTTTCTGCCGGAAATGGGGACAGTTTCAGACCGGGGATCATAGTCTACAGAGTCAAGGTAGGTTGTACACATATCCATCGGGATTTCTTCACCAGCCAAGACTTTGAATATGACTCTTGCACCCGGCTGGAATACCGTTGCCTCATTGGTGAACAGCTCCTCCTTGATATTCATCAGGTTGGCCTTGAGCTGAACAACAGAATTGTTGTTACTATACCCCAGGTTGCCGGAGGAAATCAGGTGGGAGCAATCAACCGCATACACATACCGAAGATACACCAGAGCATCCCCGATAGTAGCAACCCCAAACAGGACTCCGTTGTAAGCATGGTCAAGCTCCAGGGAAGAATAGGCCGGGGAGCCAATATCAATTGTTTCCCCAGCCTCAGCCGTTTCCCAGTGACCCTCAGGAACGTTAGCAACGTTGGTCTTGATACCCGAAGACAACCACAGGCTCTGAGAGTCTTCGTCCCAGTAGTGGGCTACTCCACCCAGACCTTCAGCCCCTTCAACTTTACGATAGAAGTCCCACACCAGGGGGTGCTGGGTTGTTGCCATGGGTTATACCTCCTTATTGGGCCTCAGTGTACTCGTTGAACTGAATAGTTACCGACATATCGAGGACGTGATTTGCATCTTTAGCGAAGCAGTCACACTTGTAGTCGGCAGTAATGACCGCGCCCTCAGCCGGAGGAGTTCCGAGATGGAGGCATTTCCCTGTAAAGGTGGAGGGGGGAGTAATGGACTTGAGTGTACTGGAGGCGGATATTCCGCTGTTAAATTTCCAGAACTTCTTGTGTCGGTATTCTTCCGGAATTGTGTGAACATACCCGTTGCTGTTATCCCCTGTTCGGGTTAGTGTGATTGATTCCCAGGAAACATTATCATCCGATACAAGGATGGTACTCATCGCCCCATAGGTGACTGTGATGGTCTCAATACCAATCTCCCACATGGGGTTATACATAATCAGGGTTCTATAACCCAGTTTATTCCATTTGTGGGGATTGGGGATGGGATTCCCATCCCGGGACACAGCACGAACAGCTTTGACGTAGTCTCTCCAATTGATGGAATTGGGGGCATAATCCACTGTGAAGTCAGTAGTTTCAACCCCATCTACATAGACCTTCACATCATGGGGAAAGGCAAAATCCAACGCAAAATCAGTCGTAACACCATCACCAGTTCCTACTGCCTCACCCAACACCTCGGAACAGGGGAAAGAGCTACCCCCCGAATACACCAACAAACAGGGAACATGGTAGCGGAAATGGAAGTTAGCGTCAGTAGGTATACCCGCCCCAAGACTAGCAAGCAGTAGCCCCTGATCGAAGTTACCGTTACTCGCCTCAAGCCTACCAAAGTTGAATTTTGCAGTTTTATCGGCGGCAGATAGTGTTCTTGTAACAGATACATAGGCCGTATGGGGGTACGGGATCTCCTGCTGGCTGTAATCACTATCTACAAACCCCAGGCTGTCGCCCTGAGACCAATAGGCAATATTGGGTAGTGTGTCTTTGTAGGCACCGCTTGCCCAAGCGAACAAATCCACTGGCTGGTTATCGTACCCGTTTCTATTTCGGTTCCGGTCGACAAGAAATATGCTCTTATTATCATAGCCTAGGGGGTTGAAATGGACGTAAACGGTAGCATAAATATTAACCACGTCCAAATCCGTTTTCTCGATGGAAATCGGGTTCCCATTCATGTCCTTAAGCATAGCATGAGTACAAAGATTGGTGGTTCCAGTACCATAGGCAATGCCAACCTCAGACAGAGTTTCCCCTGCGGCGGTAGCGGCAGCCAGTTGGATAGACCCTTTGCGATAGTACACCCCCGTGGCGTAGTCAATACCATAGGTTACATTGGTCATTTGGCCATATCCTATATGGGAAAACAGACTATTGTCCGAAGCTGATGGGGTCCCAGTTCCTCCCCCATAAAAAATGTAGTTGAAATAGGTGGTAGGAGTGAACAGGCGAGTCCATAGGTTGTCGCATATCACGTTCAATGCTTGTGCAGTCTGTTTCACCTTCCCGGTTACAGCATCAACAACCTCAATGTCAAACCGATTGTGGATGGATGCTTTGACATCCAGATTGTTGGGGGTCTTAATGACCCTTCTTTGACCTCGAATCAAATGGTTTCCTCCTTTCAGATGTCCTCGATGTGGATAAGCTGACACGAACTGGTTATCTCAGCAAACTCCAAATGCTCGTCCATTTTTACATTGTTGTAATACACTCGCAGAAGACGGGGTGAAGATTCTACAGACAATATTGATATATGTTCATACATAGCAGGGTTATTTTTGGAAAGCAACCCAGTTGGAGTGAACGCACTCTCAAAGGCAAGGACTGGCCCGCCCACACCTTTCAAATCTCCAGATCCATCATAGGAAACCTGAACGTCCCCAATGGCATTTTGGATACTGTTAACGTTACCAGGGTCAAAACATAGGACTATAACATGGTCATCCCCCGCGTTAAGAAGTTGTATGAACAAATTGGACAGAGTCGGAGTTGATAAAGGGTCGGTTGTTTCCATCTCAACTTTGACAAACAGCGTTTCAATAGAGTAATCCACCCCGGGGCTAACCCCAGGAATGTCTCCTCCATTTGTACACAACTCATATTCTGTGGAGGACACCCTGGCGTATACGGATAAAGAAGTTCCGTTTGGCACATTTTCGACCCAGGTAATTTTGCTACCAGCTAACTCACTCACACCTTGTAATAAAGCTGTGGAAAATTCGATATACCCAGATGGGGCGTGTAGTTTGAGGACTGGGTATTCCTCTTCAGATAATACATACTGGCCGGAACCATCAGGCAGGAAACTGTAGTCCACGGGAGTGGAAACGGCTACCTTGAAATTATAGGTTTTGGAACCACAGATAAGTTGGTTAGTGCCGAGATAACTGGAGTCAGAGGGAACAGTAACAATGTTGAGATACATCCCACCATCGTCAAATAGGAACAGTTCCCAAATCAGGGCATAGGTTGCAGAGGTTTGGCTATACCAGGTGTACCCTTGCCAACGTATTTTCAGGAACCTAACATTTCCGATGATGCCCTCTTGTCGGTAGAGATACCACATCTTACCATCTCTACGACAGATCTTGAGGTGTTCAGCGTTGGAGCCAAACCCAACAAAACTGTTTCCACTAACGTACAGTTTGGAAGCTGTGACCCCATTAAAGGTAAACCAATCTACACCAGTTACGGTATCGACACCATCGTCTTGAGCGGAGTTGTTTCGCAAAACAGTCATACCATCCGTCGTGTTGAGCAACTCGGATAACTTAGAAAAATTAGCCATCGGATAGCACCTCCAAACTCAGTTGATTTTTGTCAGTGGAAATACCTGAGGACACCCCAGACGTCAAGTCGACAAGTTCCTCTGCACTGGCAAGACCTTTTATTCTGGTAACAGCCTTGGTTTTGTTGGATAGAGTACCCCCTGGAACCATATCGTATTCCTGAGTGGTGATAATGAATTCCTCCTGATTTGCACTGGGGTCGCCAATAAGGGCTTCAGTAAACCTGATGGCAATCTGAGTACCGGC
>Ga0233379_1000061_pt1 | contig 14485 bp, 17 predicted proteins | sample ElkDunMinimDraft_8_FD_180679 | JGI IMG/M metagenome (GOLD analysis project Ga0233379, IMG submission 180679) | Fecal eukaryotic communites from dung pellets of Tule Elk in California, USA - Elk Dung F1 | ecosystem: Host-associated > Mammals > Digestive system > Large intestine > Fecal | place...
AATATGACGCTACGCAAGTTTCAACAAAAAATGTAATTTTACAAAAGATGCAGTAAATGAAAATTTAAACTGTTGTAACTTTGTATTAGATTTTAAGTCTAAATCTATATAACAAATAGGGAGAGGTTTGGAATCTAATGAAAAAAATGTTTGTAGTATTCGTTTTGTTGTTTCTTGTCGATTGTAATGATGAAGAAGTGAAAAATTTTGAGTTTGCAAATGAAATTCAACAAATAATAGTGATTGGACCAGGAACAAATGCTGAGTCAAATAAAAAAGAAATTGAAAAAGTCGCTGAAATAAACGTTATTGAAGATGCGATGCAAAATGCCACGCTATTAGCAGAACCTCATACAGATGAGGGCCCTTTATATAAGCTTGAAGTGATATACGATGATAATTCAAAAGAAATCATTGATTTATGGTATTACGCTAGTACAAATAAAGGAAGGTTTTATATGAATGATATGTATTCTTTGAATGAAGAAGCGATTCCAACTTTAATTGAGCTTTTAGAGTCTTATTAAGAAGTAAGATAATTTACTGCACAATACGAGAAAAATGTGTAGGAATCAGATGATATAAATGGCTGAAGATTATCGGAACAAACATCGAACAATGGTTATGCGTTATGAAGAAGGTATTGATCTATTCGGCTATGGCTATCATTGAAAGTTAGCCAAGAGAAGAAATTATCATCGATGATTATTCAGTGTGTTTAGACAAGTTTTATGAGGTTGAAAATGACGAGGTACACATTGGATTTAAAGATATAAAAAGTTGCTATCATTTTCTAAGTGGACTAGTATGCAGCTAATACATAAGAAAAGCTACGGTAGCAACCGTAGCTTAGATTTAGGACAACCCTTTGATTCGTACAACTTAATTATATCAAAGGGATGTCCGTATGAGAATGCAAGAATTAAAAATAAATGTTGATGGGAAGCTTGCACTTGATGTAATGGGATTACCTTACAGTTGTGTGATTATATTGTCACAAGGTGAAGCCGGGATCGCTGAGCTTCCTGCCTTTGCTGAAACCAAAATCGTCACACACCAAGGTCAGGTAAAACGAGTGAAATGGGATGAGGGTGTGGCGTTTTGAGAGATATAGAAAAAACTAGGGTGATTGTTTATAAAGTAATTATAGGAGTTTTTATTTTAACTATAATTGGTTTGATTTTCTTGAAAACTTTCCGATTTGTAATTACCTTAGACGGGAGTTTTATGGGTTCACTTATTGGAGCAATAGTTTCAGGGGGTATAGCAATATATATAATGAGTTTACAATTTAGAAAGCAAGATCGTAAGGAACAATTAGATAAATTAAAAGCATTACAAACTACGAAATTACTAATTAAGAATCTCAATAGTTTTCAAAATTTTAATGCAATGAAGTTACTATATAATGTAAGGGGAATTTCTGGGTCTAGTACTACTGAAAATCAAGAAGAAGAAGCGAAAAAATTGGTTAATCATTATAAAGAAAATAAATTATTATATGAAAACTTTATAAGGGAACTTTATTTGATAAGAAAACACTTTGCAGACTATATTTCAAACAAAATTTTAGATGATGAGTCTCTGAATTTAATTAGTACCTATATAGGTAAAGTGGACGAAATTATAAAGTGTTATAATATAATTATAGAGCAAGAAGGAAATTATAATATTTTTCAATTTTCATGGGCAATAATTGATGTTTTGAATGCAGTATATGATTATGAGACATATTTAAAAGAGTTTAATAAATAATCGCTGTTTTCTAAAAGATTGTTGTTTTTATCAAATTTGCATATAACATATTGACTGATAAAATAATTTGTAACGAAATGAGGGTTCACTTCGTCTAACTTGTTGGTTTTACTTTAATTGGAATTTTAATTTGTTAAAATAAATTGTTACTAAAATATGGGGGGATTATTTGAAATGTTTTATCAAAATGTTTAGCGGGATATTTATTGTCATATTATTATCGGGCTGTTTTGGGGAAAGCTATGATTTTTCTCCCCCAACAGTTACACTTGTAAACCCTGATGATATTATGAAAGATGTAACGCTAGCAGAAGCAAACATAGATTGGCACTATGACGAAAAATACAATAAAGAAGCGGAAAATATTCAAACGTTAGCAAAAGAACAAGACCCTATTTACCTTAGTGCAGGTCAAAAAGTTCAATACCTAATTGAAGATGGTTTTTTTGATCCCGATAGAATTAATGTTTCAGTTTTGGAAAATGATAGTGAGTTAAAGTTAGAACTTGCAGAGGTACAATCATTTAGATTACCTAATGAAAAAGGTGAATATACAATTGTTTTCGATATAGAATCTGATAAAGGAAACGCTCAGTATGTGGGACGCATTATAATTAAATAAAAGCAACAATCTATACGAAAACAGCCTAAATAATTGAACTACCATCCATATGGAGGATAACAATTGATAGCAGCAAAACGCTGCAGTCTTTTGTTGTCCTCTTTTTGATTTTATCGAATCACTGTTTAATGGGATTTCGTATAGTTAATCGAAAATTGGTAACAACTGATATATGAGATAGCATCAAAGTTCTACAAAAAGAACCATCGCAAAGTAAGTAGCTTAACTGAAGGGGACATAAAAAAGATGAGTGTTATTTTCGAATCATACAAAGATATTTTAACAACGATTGAGATTATTCAAGCAGAAATAGAAGGGCTACAGCTGGATTTAGATTATTGGTTAGGGAAGAATAGCGATCATCTTTTATTTAGCCAAGGAGCAAGTAAATACGGTCTTGATATAGCAGCACAACGAGTAGATTTTATTTACGGGCGCATTGGGCTATTGGAGGAACGATTAACCGCTTATAAAGAAATTGAGCAAGAAATCCGTGAGAATGTAGATAAGCTAGAAGGATTACAGCATTCGATTGCTAAGTTACGCTTTATTTTTGGCTTAACATATAGTGAGATTGCCGAACAGCTAGGTTATTCAGAGAGTAATATTAAGCGTGTTACTAGTAGTCATACTAAGGATCAAGTAAAAACAATCATTTTGTGATAGCTTTTGTATTGTATAAACGTGATCTATTTACAGATGAATGAATTATTGATTTTAAAATAATTAATTAGAGGAACCTCAACAAATTAAGTTCCTCTAATTATTTTGCTGCGATAGATTATGCTCATACCCAGTTTAACTTTTAGTTTTCTACTCGAATAAAGCATTTTTCATATATTTCAATGGCTTCAATTTGTAAATCATTTAAATTAATTTTCAACTCAACTTCGCGTTCTTTGTTTTCTTCGCCATCCCAACAGATGTAAACTTCACAAAAATCTCCTTCTGGAAGTAATTCTTTTAGTGAGTGGCATAAATTCAGAAAAGTTTTTTTGGATTTTTCATAGTTATGTGGCGAATTAACCTTGTTATAGTCCGTCAATTCCCAAATAGCATTTGCAAATTGTATAATCTGATAAATATAAGGCGTCGTAAAATGCTTTTGTTTAACTATGTTACGATGTTCTTCATAGGGGCAAGCATAGTCAACGTCAAATTCATTTTCTACATCATTTTCACTCAGTTTTATTGGAAAATTAAAACCAATATAGGTTATCATAGTCATTTCTTTAAACTCCTTAACGCTTAGTACTTAAATTCTCTATTAGTTGAATAAGCATTACACACTGAATTTTGATAACCTCAAGCTTCGATAGATTTCTGTTATTTCAAAAACAAAGGATGTCAAAAGAAATTCTTTGATATTGTGTTTTGTACTTTCATTACTCTGACTATCTACAAATAAGAACTAAGCTAGGTAATGTCAACTTCAACGATACCATCAAATTGTTCAAAATCCATTTGTTTAAGAGCCGATAGCAACTTATGTCTTCAATAGAATAATGTAACCTAAGTAACGCCCACAATTTCTGCTGATTTTCGCAGGGGATAACTTTTTTTAAAAAAGTCCCTCCGTAAGTAAAAAACCATTAAACTTCAATAAAACAATAGAAAGGAAGTGCAAATTAGTTTGTTAAATGCACTTCCCAAAACATTGTTATTACCGATTTTCTACACTTTTTTACTATTACTTATATAGCAATCTTATAACTTAAGCCATAGGGAACCAGCCTGGTGTATTCATAATAATATTCCATAACGGATCTGGAACCATTAGTTGCGATTGTTGGTCTTTTTGTAGTTTCGTTACAATTTCGTTTTCTCTTCCTTCAGCCACTTTTTGAACCCATTCAGGATCGATAATTAGTTCGCGGCCAATTGCTAACAATGGTACACCTGTTTCAAATGCTTGATGTGCATCTTCTGCAGAATAAATGGACCCAACGCCGATTAATGGTACACGTCCATCGATTGTATCCAATAAATATTGCATACGCGTTTTGTTAGTATCTTCAACGCCTCGGTGTGGTGTTGAGAAGAAGTCGAGCAGTGATACGTGTAAATAATCTAATCCTTTATCCGCTAATACATCCACAAATGCTAACGTGTCTGCCATTGTAATACCAGGTGTTTCAGGTTCTTCTGGTGAAAAACGATAACCGACTAAGAAAGGTGATGTAGCATGTTTGTCAACTACACGTTTTACTTCATCAATAATTGCTAATGGAAACGTCATGCGCTTTTCTAAGCTACCACCAAAACGGTCGGTACGGCGATTGGAATAAGGAGAAAAGAACTGTTGGATTAAATAGCCGTTAGCACCATGAATCTCAACGCCATCAAATCCAGCTTCAATTGCACGACGTGTTGTTTCACCAAATGCTTTAACAATGTTTTCTACTTCAGTTTCTGTTAACGGTCTAGGCGTTTGTGCACCTTGTGCTGGAATGTCGCTTGCGCTTACTAGTTCGCCATTTGGAACTAATTCTGGCGGACATAATTTTCCACCATGAAAAATTTGTAGCACGGCTTTTGCGCCTTGTTCTTTAATAGCTGTTGCTAATTTATGTAATCCAGGAATCATATCGTCATGATCTCCTGCAAATTGATCATGGAACCCTTTACCGTTTGCTGCTACATATATACAAGCCGTAATAACCATACTAACGCCTTTTGCCCGACGTGTATAATAAGCAATTTCTGCATCTGAAACAGTACCATCAGCATTAGAAGACCAATGTGTCATTGGTGCCATTACAATACGATTTTTTAACTCAATTCCATTGGGAAATGTATAAGGTGTAAATAAACCTTGATATTTTAAATTCATCATTATTCCCTCCTAACGGATATTACTTTAATGGAAGAGAGGGAATTTGCAAAATATTTTGCTTGTTAAAATTATATTACTATTGATTTTTTTGGATGTGGAATTAATTAAGATGGCATATTTCAATATTTTTTTATGTGAATCAATTTCATAAATCATCTTTTTCAAGAGCTTATACTGCTCCTATATCAAAACTTACTAGAAAGCCACAATCTAATCGAAAAAGGAGATCATATTTTAGCCGTTTCACTAAATCTTTTACAGTTGGAATACGTTCGACAATACGAATAGCTAGTGATTGAATCATGGCACCGTAGTTTAACGCTCGTGGTGCACCGTACATGGTTGTTTTACGGAACAGTTGGAAAATCGGCTGTAGGTCGAAAGTGGTCAAAATCGCATCAAAACGATGGGAACTTTCCATTTCCATTAATTCTTGGATGTCAAACAGACGCATTTGTTTTACAATGGTCATAGGGCATTCACCCCAGGGATAATTTTGGTTTGGTCACTTAAATTATACCAAATTGGGGAGGTGTCCATTTTTTATTGTGTTGAAACCCTTGGGAGACAAGGGATTGGAGTTATGAAATTAACTCAATTAATAAAAAGTTAGGAAGTTAATTTGCTCATTATGAGTTATCTAATTGAAAGAACTTTAAAATGTTGACATACTAATATAATTTTTCGATTGAATGGTTCATTAAATTGCGAAAGAGCCTCCGTAAAGAAACGGGTATGTATGTTATCCCAGTTTTCATAAGAGCCATCTCCCTCTGCGATTGCAAAGTTCTCATCAATCTCATCATATGGAACGAATTCAACCTTCTCAAGTTGAATAAGTACCACAGGTTCAAGTACCTTGTTTAAAATTATATTATAATCATCCACTTTAGGGAGCACTCGGTTATTAAGCTCGTACAGCCTTAATGCATTACAAGTTGCTGTTTTTTCTCCTTTAACGACCATAGCTGCTAATTCATCTGGAGTATCTCCAAAACAATAAGCACCTACATTAACTGGCTTTTCCTCTCTTCCCCAATATTTATTCCAAAATTCCAATGTAGCCTCGTTCATCTATTTCACCTCAATCAATAATACTAAAATTTGAAAATACCAATATCTAGTTGATTTATAGCTGAATTATATCTTCTAAAGGGCAAATTAAAAACAATTACTTCCATACGCGGTTATTATTCAAATCTGTAGCTTTCAAACTTTACTAAGGAACGAATAATGTAATCAAAAGTGGCAGATTCGTATTCGAAATCTTGTTTATTTAAAGGTTCTTCAACATAAGTAGAACCAGTACCGGAGTAGTTAATAATAAATTCAGTGAAATACAAAATAAAGTTACCAAATATGAAAAGTTAGGGAATCAAACGCTTTATTCAATTGAATAGTGCGTTTGATTTTAGCTGTGAATGTTCAGTATGTCCCCAAACAGGGTTGGGGGACTTTTAAAATTTAAGTTAAATTAATTCTGGAGTGTTTAGAAAGATAGTAACTTAAGCAAGTGCTTCCAATTGGAAACAATATTTACTCCAGAAAACACTGCTTCTTTTGAAATAATTGATGAGATAAGTAAAAATAATGTCGCTATCAATAGAAAAGGAAATAAAATTTTAAAAAACGTTTGTGATGTGGTTGTTAGTTTTCCCGCTGTAATTTCCAATATAAATTCACTCCTCTAAAATTAATACAACTAAATTTTACCATTAATTTGTTTTAAATAATGCACTGTAATTCTAATTTTTATTCCACTAACGGCGCAGTCTTTTATATAAGAGTTGAAACCTAATTGATGTTAAAACTGTATTAAAAACAATGCCTGAATACTCTTTACGGCGTAAATGAAATAATGCGGATAGAATCATAATGATTGCAATGCCTATTGCTGCAATTGGTGTTAGCGCTGGGAAGACGTTTAACGCTACCGGTAAAATAAAGCCAATCCCTCCAAGTAATTCAGCAATTCCTATAAACATGACAAGTCCTTTTGATACGTCTTTCGCCCAAGGAAGGCTCTCTCTCCCTTGCTTTCACATAATTAAATGCCTTCATCAATCCCGCCATTAAAAACATCAACCCTAATAGGATTTGAACAATCCAAAGTACAATATTCCCTTTCATTTTGTCATAAAAAATCCACTTAGAGTATTTGATTAGAAACGACACTATTCGTAGCTATCAACCAATAAGGGGGTAAATGTAATTCGCTATTTTTGAAACATAAGCTCGTTAAAAAGAGTAACTACGTTTCTTTAAAACTAATTTATTGTTCGTTATTTTGTGCGTGGAAAGAAAGTAGCATTTCCGCAGTAATCCCTTTTGGGTATTCTTGCTCCCAAACGTCTTTTGTCGCATATGCGTTGTACCACATATCTGCAATCACTTCTGGATCACTTACTTTACCGTCGCCTGGCTCTGTCACGAATAACGCTAATGAACGGTGACCAACCCAAATGCCTTTGTCTTGTAATTCTGTATTTAAGTTGGCTACATAGTTACGTAGACCAGCGATACCAACACCGATGTTCCCCATCATAGCCATAGGGTGTAATGCTGAGAATCCAGTTGTGAATAGTAATGCACCGTCTTTACGCTCTAACATTTCTGGTAACACTGAGTTCACAATATTGATTGAAGAAGCTGCATAGCCCTCAAAAGAATCACGAGCATTTTCAATTGTTAGGTCAAGTACTGATGTTGGGGGGAAGTTACCCGGTACTGGGCTTACTTCTAATACATCAATTTGACCGAACTTTTCTTTAATCGCTGCAGTTGCTGCTTCGATTTGCTCTTTTGAATAAATATCTGCTGTAAAGTAAGCAGATTCTATACCTAATCCTGTTAATTCATCGACCATTTCTTGAAGCTTCACTGCATTACGCGCTACTAATGCGACACGGAACCCTTCTTTACCGAATCGTTTTGCTAATGATAATCCTAAGCCTTTACCGGCACCGAAAATTGCTAATGTTTTCATTTATTTCTCTCCTCAAATTGATTTACTTTTGACATCTCCAATCATAAAACGTAAAATTAATGCATTCAATGGTCAATAATTATCTACATGATAATTAATAGGCATAATGCTTATTATTGACTATTATCTTTGAAGGAGTTTGCCTAAACATGAAACAAGAGAAGACAGATTTACGCATATTAAAAACGAGAAAAGCCATTAAAGAAGCTTTCCTCGCACTAATTTACACAAAAGGCTATGACCGTATGACGATACAAGACATCGCAGACGAAGCGATGATTAACCGCAATACATTTTATTTACATTATATGGATAAAATCGATTTAATGGAGAAATTGTGCCAAGATAGCATTGAACAATTAAATGTGTGTATCCATCTTGAAACAAAAGGAATCGAGGAAATGAATGTAGAGCTGTTTACTACGATTTTAACGGAAACGTTTCGCGTTATTGAATCTGATCTTGCCTTTTTTAAAGCGATGCTGAGTGAAAATGGGTACCCTAATTTTGCGAATCACTTAAAACAATCATTAAAAAGCTTGATGCTAGCTGGAATTGAAAAATCTACATTCAATAGTAATATGACTGTTGCACTAGAGTATATGATATCAGGGTTAGTCGGGGTCATTTGTATGTGGATTACAGATTCGGAAAAGTTAGAAGTTCGTGAAATTGTTGACCAACTAAGTGAAATTCACTTTCATAATGTACTTAAATTATTGAACCAAACTGAATTTCTATAAAATAAAAATCATTTATACATTTTTATATAAAACGTTCCCAATTTGGGGACTTAACGGGCTTATTTCAATTGTAGAGTATGTGATTTATATGGTGAATTGCATGGAGGAAAAGAAAAATATAAAACAGTAAACCTGAGGCTATGTGGAATATTATGTTAAAATAGACTTAATATTAAGAAAATTCTGTTCTGCAACTAACGAGATAGTTTAGTGGAAGAATGATTTCTCCTAATGCATGGAGAATTAGTAGGTTAAAGCAGAATTAATAGGGGGATGATTAATGATTAAAGGTTTATATGAAGCACACCTACCTGTAAGTAATATTAAAAAATCAATTGAGTTTTATGAAAGTTTAGGCTTAGAATTTGCATGGGGAGATGAAGATACAGCTTTCTTTTGGATTGAAAAAAAGAAAAGTTGGCTAGGTTTGTGGGAAGGCGAAGAACATAAAATACCCTATCATCCATCTATAAGACATATCGCTTTCTGTATCGATTATACAGATATGAAGAAAGCTTTAACTTGGTTAAAGTCAAAAAATATCGAAGCAATACCATTCGGTGGAAGAGATTCAGTAGAACCATTTGTTAGACCTAATCAAGGAAATGCTTCTGTTTATTTTAATGATATTGATGGTAATAGCTTGGAATTAATGTGTTTTATTGATGTACCCGAAAGATTAAAGAACATATCGACAAAACTATCACTTGGAGAATGGGAGAAATTGTTAAAAGGAGATAGTAACTCTCTCATACGCTGACTGGCGCGTTAGTTGAACAAGACAATACTTAGTAATGAAAATGACCGACTTTTGATAAGTCGGTCATTTTTTACGTGAATGATACTGTGAATGTAATGGTAAATGTTATTCACATTCGTGTTCGTGATAAAGATTTCTATTTATAAACATCGCGACTTTATTTCAAATCAACAAAAAGATTACAGGTTATTAGATAAGGGTCCTGTCAAGTTTATGCGGATTTACAACGTTAAGCCTTTAAAGCTCCCAAATCTGCTTTGGGAACTAAATAAAATTAAAAAGGTCTACAATAAAAGGAATTATTTAACTTCTCTTCAAAAATAAAAAAGGGGTGTATTGTATGACTGCTAAATCAACGGTAAAAGGGGCAAAGCGAAAAAAGATAGTCAGAATTTCGCTGATTATTAGTTTTTTATTTATTGGGTTTGTTGGTTATGGGATTTATTGGGCATTTTTCGATATGAACACATTACCAACAGGGGAATATCTTACTGAAGAAACGTCTCCTGATGGCACTTATACTTTAAAAGCCTATGTATCGGTTACAAACTTAAGCTCCGATGCTGTAAGAGGTGAATTAGTCTTTAATAAGCATAATGGTAAAACAAAAAATATCTATTGGAATTATCGTGAATCAACAGCCAATATTGAATGGTTAGATAATAAAACAGTAGTAATTAATGGTTATACTCTTGAAGTTCCTAATGAAAGATTCGATTTTCGGAACCAATAATTCAGTTAGGTTTTTGGAAAAATATGAAACATAATTAATTTCTTTTCGTAGATTTAATTACGGGGAGGAATAAAAATGATTAAAAAATATGGTGGACGCTTACAGTTTGTTGGATTGTTGTATTTGGTGGTCTAGCTACATTTATTTACATTAGAGAAGTAGATGCTGCTGGTGTAGTAGGCGCTATTAAAGAACTTATCGCTGCCGGCATTGATGGTTTGGTTTATCTCTTTCAACGATTGGAACTATATTAAGGAAACTAGCTTTACCTGTGGATATAATTTACAGCGCCTCTTTGTGGCTTTGGAATTACAACGCTGCAATTAATCATTTCTCCGACATTCCTGGCCCTACTACTGATATTTGTAATTGGTCATGCTAAAGGAGTTCGATATTATTAAAACAAAATTAATTATTAATTTAGTTGTATGTTTTTTATCTTTATTAGTGATTTTATACAATCTGTCTATCCAAACGCATTGGTCCTCTAAAGTATCATCTTCAATCATTTTACTACTGATTTTTCTAGCTATATATTTAACGATTAAAAAAATGAGAAATATGAAAGATTAGTATGTTAGAGAACGGTATTTGTCAATATAGTTAGGGAGAACAAGAAGTGGCTATCTAAAAGGGAAAAAACATCTTGTTGCATATGAAACAGCCCAGTTTGCATCATTTGCTGCAGGACGTTATTGAGTACTTCTACTTTATTAGCGAGTTCATCTGGTGGGGCAGGTGCTGTTGTGGCTGCGGGTTGTTTTTTTGACAATATAGCCATTTTCCTCGATTCCAAGTAAACGATTGAGTCCCTTTACTCGGTACTCGTCTTTCAGCAATAAAATCATCCGGAGCTTGAGAATCGACGGTAGATTGAGCAGGATCACGGTCGCTGTCGTAGGATTGTCCACCATATCATCAAAAATATAATGCTCAAACGGCTTAATATAGTAACGCAGCTGTGCATCGGTAATATCAAACCAGCCGGCAACTTCAGGGGTAGAGTAAAATTTCTTTTCGATAATGTCTGCTAGATAGGGATCGGTATACAGTGTTTCTTCAAGTGGGGTATCACGTAGTACGGGGTCCCGTCATAAAAATGCGAATTTACAACGTTAAGCAATGGCAGCTACTTAAAAACACTTGATACAACAACGATAAGCACTTAATGCTACCAGACATCGCTTTGGGTGCATTTTCGCTATTCCACAATCGGGCCATATTGTGGGTGCGACACGTTCTTAGCTTAAATGAGGTGTGGTTAACACAATCTCGATAAAGGCTAGGCAATTTATATTTAATTGAAGGATATTATCAAGGAGTCGAATGATGAGGTAACGCTCTGAAAGGCTCCCCCTGCGTCGAATAGCACGCTGCTCAGTAAGGAAAAGTGTGTTATAAGCTCGGCTAAGAGGTGTGAGAATTTACCGTAACAGATCAGCTGACGAAATCCTACCCGATGAGGTGGTGTAAATCATAATGCTTGGGTTGAACAAATAAGGTGAGAATGCAACATAACAGGATAATAAACTACTCTGCTGACGAACCTCTGAATGTACGGGTCTAGAATGGCAATACATAGAAATGTGTATATCACTAAATGTGAGGTTAGCTGTGGACGAGTAAGAATCCACAATATAAAAGTCCATCTTGTGTTACAGGCACATGCAATGCTAACAGGCTTATAGGAGGCACCTAAGTTTGTTCCATAATAGTTAATATTCAACGTGGTAAGCTGATAACGTGGAGAGCTTACTCTTGATGAAACGTTGGAAAGGAAAATAATCGTGAGATTAGCGAATATATAACTTTTCTTTATATCAGTGAAAGTGGTGGCACAGTACCTGTGAAACGTGTAATGAACGTGGAGGGATAGCCACTAGATTAATACAAGATTTATTCACCATGAAAGGCAGTTCTTCAACGATTAATAAGGTTCTAGTGAGACTAATAGAGGTTCAGCTCCAAAAGGAGCCACCGACTTGTTAAAACGAAAGAAACTGAGACATAACGAGTACTATGACATGCAAAATCAATTTGATATGTTATATGCTCGCAGTGTAGATGGTCAAAATTTTTATGATTTATTAGATATAATGCAATCGAGTGAAAACATTCAATTAGCGTACCGTAATATCAAGAAAAATACGGGTAGTAAAACAGCTGGGTTTGATGGTCAAACAATTGAGGATATTAAGCAACTCAAGATATCTACAGTTGTATCAACGATACAAAAGATGTTTATACACTATCGCCCACAAGCAGTAAGACGTGTTCTTATTCCAAAGGCAAATGGGAAAACCCGACCGTTAGGTATTCCGACAATTTGGGATAGGTTATTTCAACAGTGTATTTTACAAGTATTAGAACCAATTTGTGAAGCAAGATTCTATAAACATAGCTATGGATTCAGACCCAATCGTAGTACACATCACGCTAAAGCACGTTTTGAAACATTGATAAATCGAGCCTGTTTATATCATTGTGTAGACGTTGATATAAAAGGATTCTTTGACAATGTTAATCATTCAAAACTGCTTAAACAAATGTGGACAATGGGCATTCGAGACAAAGCCCTTCTTTCGATTATTTCTCGACTATTAAAAGCGGAAATCGTAGGAGAAGGTTTTCCAATGAAAGGAACACCGCAAGGTGGAATACTATCGCCACTCCTATCGAACATTGTACTAAATGAACTGGACTGGTGGGTTAGTAATCAGTGGGAAAACTTTGAAACAAAGAATGATTATAAAAACAAGGCGAATATGAATCAGGCATTAAAGAAATCGAACTTAAAACATTGTTATATTGTGAGGTATGCGGATGATTTTAAAATCATCTGTCGTACACGTTCACAAGCAATTCGAATGTTTTATGCAGTCAAAGGTTTTCTCTCTTCACGTTTGAAACTAGAAATTAGTGAAGAAAAATCGAAAGTTGTGAATCTGAAGAAAAATTCTTCCGAATTTCTAGGTTTTCGTATAAAAGCTCATCCTAAGAAAATAACGAAGCGTACCTTGTATGTTGCACATTCACATATGACAAAAAAGGCTCTAAACAATACACAAATAAAATTGAAAAAAGCCGTAAAGACAATACAGAAACATCAATGTATTGAAAATGTCTGGCGATTTAATACGGTTGTTATGGGGATTCAAAACTATTACTCCGTAGCGTCACACATAACAGATGATTTAACTGAGCTGAACTATCGTATCCATAGAACGCTACATAATCGTTTAAAAGGGATTAGAAAAGAAGCAACGTTTCAAGACCTCACGAAATCTTTACAGAAAAGATATAAAGGATACGAGTGTAAGCTTTATAAAATCAAAGAGATGGCACTCGCTCCAATTCATGCTCAACGTTGCCGAATAAATCTAAACTTCTCACAAAGTATCTGTAATTATACTACCGAAGGTAGAAACAAAATTCATCATAGTTTAAAAGCAATTAACAAACAAACGCTAATAAATGTGATGCAACAATTTATCCCTCAACGTTCCATTGAGTATAACGATAATCGGATAAGTAGATTTATTGCACAATATGGTAAATGTGCTGTAACTGGGGTTGAACTTAGTTTTAATAATTGGCACTGTCACCACAGGACTCCATATTATTTATCGCAAGATGATTCTTATAGTAACTTAATCATTTTACATAAATCAGTTCATAGACTAATTCACCTTAAAGACCTCGGGAAAATACAAGTACTCATGAAAGTACTTCAACTAGATAAAAAGCAACTAATGAAAGTAAATGAGTTGCGTGAGCAATGTCTTAACGAAGCAATCTAATTCCACATTACATCTTGTCCTTACATAAAAACTGAATAAATTGAGTTAATTGGAACGCCGTATGCTGGGAAACTCGCACGTACGGTGTGAAGTGGGGGAAAAGCTGGAGATAACGTCAAAGGCTTACCTATCACTATAATAACATTCTTTAATAAAAGGTTACTTTACAATGATTAACACAAGAGCGGGGAAGCACGTAATACATGCTCCCCTTGAAGTCATAGCTATGAAATGAAAGATACAAAAGTAA
>Ga0233379_1000062_pt1 | contig 14445 bp, 10 predicted proteins | sample ElkDunMinimDraft_8_FD_180679 | JGI IMG/M metagenome (GOLD analysis project Ga0233379, IMG submission 180679) | Fecal eukaryotic communites from dung pellets of Tule Elk in California, USA - Elk Dung F1 | ecosystem: Host-associated > Mammals > Digestive system > Large intestine > Fecal | place...
AAAAACGCTACATGATTTAATGAAAAAAGTAACTCATTAATAGTCTTTATTAGTTTGCTTTATCATAAATAATTGGCTCGTTTATAAAGGCTAAATGAAATTAATAAACAGAGGATAAAGTAATTTATCCTCTGTTGTAAAAAATATATTATCTTCTAGTTTCCCACTTATTACACCATACGTTTTCGTTAAACTCAGTTCCTTTAAATTCCGATTCACCCATTATTTTTTGGATTGTTTGACGAATTACTTCTCTTGTGTTTTTATAAGCATTAATATATGTCTTAACCATTGGAACATCGGTTAAATGAGTTGTAAAGTTTAAGGATACGAATACTGTTGGCATTTCATAAACATACCACGGAATATCTGAGGACATTGGAGTCGCCCATCTGATTCTGTAATTATTTTCTCCAGCATAACCCCTGATGTCAGAGAATATAAGCGCTGCATCCCAGCTATTAGCATATTCCTCTGTGCTTCCCATGGCTCTTGTAGTTCCATCATGTAAAGTAACTTCAAATCCAACTCTTTCAAGTTCTTCTTTAATGATATCAGTAGTTGCTGTATTTTGAGCATAAATACCGTTTGTTTCAACGTTTCTTAAAACATGAAGCTTTATTCTCTTGTGGGTTTCAGGTCTTAGAGGAAGTTGTCCCCATGTATCTTTGACTAAAGAGATAGACTTATCTGCTGCTTCTTTTGCCATTGCTATATGTTCTGGACAGCCTACAATTTTCAGGCCTTCTTCTGGAGGTGTTAATTTTCCTTCCTTCTTCAGGTTGTGTAAATTAATTGCAGCCTTCAATCCTAAAATTCTTCTTAAAGCATCATGAAGACGTTCTTCAGTGATCACGCCATTTTTATATCCATTTAACATAAAATTAAAATCTTCTTCAAAATCTCTGAAGAACAAGAACATGTCACAACCAGCAGCAATTGCAGCAGGTACATAATCTTTACGCTTCATAGCGGCTGCCATACCTAACATATGTGAAGCATCTGTTACAACCAATCCATTAAAATCTAATTGGGTTTTTAATAGACCATTAATCAGTTCAGGTGCTAAAGTGGCAGGTAAAACATCCTCATATTTTAAACCTGGTACAAGTTTATATTGATATTCAGGTAAAGCAATATGACCAGCCATTATGGACATTAAACCGTCATCAATTAATTTCTTATATACCTTTCCAAAGCTAGCATCCCATTCCTCAACGCTAAGCTCGTTAACCCCTAACACTAAGTGTTGGTCACGTTCTTCTGTACCATCCCCTGGAAAATGCTTAACGCAGGATGCAACATTACTTTTTCTTAGTCCTTTTATATACTGGCTAGTATACTTTAAAACTGTATCAGCATCAGTGCCGTATGCTCTTGTATTAACGATTGTATTTCTCCAGTTGAAAAGAATGTCAGCACATGGGTCAAAATTCCAGTTTACTCCAACGGCTTGCTCTTCACGTCCACTTACATATCCAGCATTGTAAGCAACTTCTTCACTACCTGAAGCTTCTACGGCAGCGCCAGTTGCTATATAAGTACCGTCAGCGCAACAGCCATCTCCGCCATTATCACAATTTGCAGCAACCAAAAGTGGTATTTTACTTACTGACTGTATCTCTTTAATGAAGTCATATACCTCTTTAGATGTGCTTCCTGAATCTTTATACCTTTGACCACCGATATGGTACTTTTTAATTACTTCTTTTGCTAATTCAACATCAAGCGTAGGATTATGTGTGATGAATAATTGTCCTATCTTTTCTTCTATTGTCATATCAGCTATTGTGTTTTCTACCCATGCAACAGCTTCGTCATTTAGGTAATAAGGTTTTGCTTTTAAGTCAACCAGTTTTCCCACTGTATTTCCTCCTGTATTCTCAGTCGTATTAAAAAATCCGTATTGAGCAAAAATAGCCTAGAACATGTCATATATCTACTATTTTTGTTCTAGATTTAACAAATATACTGTACACCTTTTCACAGTTACTCACGCTAAATATTTTGCTATATTTAATAAATTTTTGTGCTAAAATAAAATGTGATTTTCGTTTAAAATCAAAAAATATTAACACAGAGGTTAACTATGGAAAAGAAAAATGAGCAAATCGATAGCAATATTTATGATATTTGTGTTTTAATTCATAATTTTGTAAAGATGGATGTTGAATATATAGATGCTAATAATAAATCGTCCTTTCAATTGTTATTCTCTGATGTGCCATATACATTGAAAGCCTCTAGAAATGAAACAAATCTATTTATGTATGATTATTTAAAGGATAAACATCCCAATGATTATGTCTATTATACAGATAGCTTTCAACTTAACTTCTTGGGGATAGGCTTATGGAAAAATAATATTTATAGCGGTACAATCATAGTTGGACCTTTTCTTTCTAATATTCCTAATGAAATGTTTTTTTCTACAATTACGAACCTCAACCAACTTCAACTAGAACATAAAATGCAGCTCCGTCAATATTATAAAAGTATTACATTACTTAACGCTCAGGAATATAAGAATATAGGCTACTTAATTGTAAATCTTGTTATAAACCCTCCTATCAATGCCAATGCATTATTTCCAGAGAGTAACAACTTATTTAATAAGAAAGATGATAACGAATTAGAAACTGAAGAGTTTTACTCTAAAATTGAAGTTCTATATAAGTTAGAAAAAAGAATTCTACATGCTGTTCAAAGAGGTTTGAAAGAAGAAGCACTAAAACTAATGTATTATTTTCAAAATGACTTTAATTATAGAGTACCTAATAATCCATTAAGAGTATCTAAGAACATTTCTTTATCTTTTAATACTATTCTTAGATTAGCCGCAGAACGCGGAGGTGTCTCAGCCGTCTTCATTCATGATTTATCTGATAAATTCGCAGTCCTAATTGAGAAAGCATCTAATATCTCAGATTTAGAAGGCATTGAAGTAAAAATGATATCCGAATACTGCGATTTAGTTAAGGGGCAGTCAACAGCAGGTTATAGCCCAATTATACGAAAATCAATGAACTATATTAATTTAAATTTTCATTGTTCATTGTCACTGGACACCCTAGCTAAAAAAGTCCAAATAAGTCCATTTCATCTTTCGAGGCAGTTTAAAAAAGAGACTAATTTAACTATTACTGAATTTATAAACCGTAAGAGAATTAGTGAAGCAAAGTTTTTAATCGAGCATAGTAATTATTCTATAACTGATATTGCACTAATGGTAGGTTTTGAAAATATCAGCTATTTCGGTGCAGTGTTTAAGAAAATCACAAATTTTACTCCAACGGAATACTTGAATAAGACCCGTAGCTAAAAATAGGGGTGTAACAATATCTTGTTATAATAACAAAGCAAGTACTGGGTATGGCTACAAAATTCTGAAGAATGTCACTTAAACAAACAGGGGCATTACTTCAATATCAAGGGCTGTTGGAATCAGCTCTTTTTTTGTTATGCAGCTAACGAAGCAGGTTAGTTTAACAATTCGAACATTCAAATCGTTGTACACCAAGGGTTTCAAGACCCTGTTTTTGAATGAAGACAAAAAAGTCGAGAAAACATGAAATCACAAAAAGATGTGCTGTCTATTCGGAACCAGTAGCAATTAGATGATATGAAACAGACCTGCGTGTCAGTAATCTTTTCAATCTGTATTTTTATGTAAGGACACCGAATTAAATTTTCTTATTATTCATTTTTTAGTCAATACGAGCTGAATGTTGGATTTACAACAATTCGATAAATTTGATGGTTTGTTTAGTTTATCAAACATTCTATACTAAGTTTAACAACAGTTGTTGTAAATTTTAAAAGGATTAGAGGAGATTATTATGACTAAAGTATTATTTATTACAGCAAATCCAAATGATGAAAATCGCTCAGTTAGTATGGCAACAGGTAAAGCATTTATTGAAACATATAAAGAAGCAAACCCAGCGGATGAAATCGTGACCGTAGATTTATTTAAGGAAGAAGTTCCAAATTTAGATGCAGATGTTTTCAGTGGCTGGGGGAAACTTCGTGCAGGACAGCCAATGGACGCTCTTTCAACAGAGGAATTAGCGAAAGTTAGTCGCCTGAACGAAATTCTTGATCAATTTGTTTCAGCAGATAAGTTTATATTCGTAACACCATTATGGAACTACTTTATTCCAGCGGTTCTGAAAGCATATATTGATGCCGTAGCTGTACCTGGTAAAACGTTTAAATATACAGAAAATGGTTCTGCTGGCTTGCTTGAAGGTCAAGGTAAGAAAGTGCTTCACATTCAAGCTCGTGGTGATTTTTATTCAGAAGGTCATCCTGGAGCAGATTTAGAGCTAGGCAATCGCTATTTAAAACAATTGATGGCCATTATGGGTATTACTGAATTTGAAGGTTTATTTATTGAAGGTCATGATGCAATGCCAAATAAAGCTGAGGAAATTAAAGCAGCAGGCATCGAGCGTGCAAAACAATTGGCACAAAAATTCTAATCGTTTATTATCTTTATTTGGCAATTCGTGGTCTATACCAACTTAACCACGAATTGCTTATTTTTATTTTTGAACCTTTTTCTGTTATAATTGGGTCAATCATTTAATCCAACAAGTGTTAGTAATAATAGTGTTCTGAGAAGGTAGGTATAAATGAAAAAACAAGATCCACGGAACCAACGGACAAGACAAAATATCATGAATGGTTTTATGAAACTGATTAAACAAAAAGAATTTAGTGATATTACCATTAGCGATATTACGAAAGAAGCAGAGATTAACCGTTCAACGTTTTACTATCATTTTATGGACAAATACGATTTAATCGATGAGATTCAAAGAGAAGTTCTTACGAAAGAAATTTTTAAAGAAGTGGCATTACAAGAAGTCATCAATGAACAAACGATTATTTTGTCCCTACAAGCCATTATGGGTTCTCAAATAAATTTATCCCTACAATGTCAACATGCTCTTGAAGAATTTAAATCGAAAATGGACAATGAAATTAAACAACGATTGACGGAAACTCTGCAAGCCTTATTAGATAAAGAGCATGGTGTGAAGGAAGAACATTATTTACTTGCTACATTTTGGAGTTGGGGCATTTATGGGGTTGCCATGGCATGTGTAGAGGGGAAAGAAACTTTGCATACGGCGGTAAACCGTTTGACAACTATCATTTTAGGCTAGTATATAGAACCCATTCTATATACTTTTTTTATCCAATCTTTTAAACAATACGTTTCAGGGAATTCATTAATATCAGTTGGCATCTATAAAATTGAAGGCAGTATGATCTTCTTAGTTGTTAATCTAATTCTTATTACATACTTGTTCATATTGAATAAAAGAATTTCTAGCTCAAAATTATATGAACAGGCGTCATTTTCTTATTTAACTAACAGGGGCTTTCGTATTATATAGTTCAGCCAGAACTTTCTGGTTGAACTTTTTTTATTTCAATTTAATCTATCAGTAGCCAGGGTAGAACGTCCGGGGGCGTGGGACATTGATCCCGTCAGCTAAACTGTTCACCCCCTACTAGTAGAAATATGTTTGAGGCTGGTTGGGACTGAGATCTCGTATAACAAGCGAAGCTATAATACTACTTGGAGGAAATAGGGGTTACTGGTGAATATGCAAAAGGAGGAGAAAGAATGAACCCAGTTGTGGGTATAGACGTAGCTAAAGAAGTAAGTGAAGTACAGGCTTTTTTAGATAAAGGAAAGCCTTATGGAAAGAGTTTTTCAATCAAGCATAATCGTGAAGAATTAGATCATTTTATTCATTTCTTAGAGGAACTTAAATCACTGACTGGTCAGATACCCGTGGTCATATTAGAATCAACAGGACATTATCATACGCCTATTGTTCAATGCTTAGAAGAGAACGAAATACTTTATATTTTGTTGAATCCAATAATCTCTCACCAAGCGAAAAAATCAAGTTTAAGAAAAGTGAAAACAGATGCATTTGATGCGTATCAATTGTGTGTTCTTTACTACAAAGAGGAATTTGAACCCCAAAAACGGAGAGGAATTCACCTTCTAAACCTTCGGAATCTATCGAGACAACAAGAGATACTGACAAATATGTATGTGGAAGCAAAAATGCAATTTCACACGATTTTAGATCAGATTTTCCCTGAATACAGAAAGGTTTTTGGAGATCTTTTTTCAAAAGTATCTTTATTGATATTAAGAGAATATTCAACTTCGGAGAAGGTTTTAGAGACTGACGAAGAGGAACTAGCAGAACGAATAAGAGGATATTGTCCAACTCGTTCTATTCAGTGGGCAAGAGAAAAAGCAAGAAAGTTGATCTATTCAGCTTCCCAAAATCCTTTTCAAAAGGTGACGTATCAAAGCCATCTTATTAATCTTAATATGTATATAGATATCCTATTTCATTATCAGGGACATCTTTCGGATTTGGAGAGCCAAATGATATCCCTGGCAAATGAAATAGAAGAATATAAGATTATCCAATCCATCCCTGGAATCGGAGAAAAAATCGCCGCCACGATTATTTCCGAAATCGGTGAGATTGATCGGTTTAATCACCCTAAGAAATTAGTTGCCTACGCTGGAATTGATCCCAGTGTCCATTCATCTGGAAAGTTTACAGCGACAACGAATCGGATAACGAAACGAGGTTCCAGTAGGCTAAGGCATAGTTTGTATTTAGCTGTTTTATGTGGAATAAGAAGTTCCAGAAATAAAAAGCTCAAAGAGTTCTATGACAAGAAAAGAGTAGAAGGAAAGCCTTCTAAAGTAGCAATTGTTGCTTGTATTAATAAGCTTCTTCACTGGATTTATGCTTTATTAAAAAGGAAAGAAAATTTCCTAGATGTAGCTTAGAAAGACTTTTTAACCACATAAAGAAAAACCTTCCACAATGCATCTGGAGGGTTATTTGGTATGCCTAAAAACAGTATAGCATAAAAAATTTGTGTTTAAGAGAAAGATATTGACAACCTATTAGCTGGTTTAGTGGAATAACAGAGACAGCAAAAGCTGTCTCTTTTTCATTAAATCATTAGCAACAAGATACAAACAGAGCTAAAAAACAATAAATGAACAGAACTAAAGATTGTTCCTGCATTTATTGTTTTTTTAATACTGCCATCATGCGATTGACATCAAATTCTTTATAAGCTTTACCATTATTCAATTCGTCTAAATACTCATCATAGATTATAAAGTTTTGTTCAACAAATTCATCTAAAGCATCAGAAGTAATTCCTAATCTTTTTAATGTATCTTCCTTAGATATAAACTGTTTCATATAGTTGACATAATACCGTAAACTATTCTCTTCTACACGAGGAAACTTTAACTTACCTTCAGGGGACCAATATAAGTTCTTAGCGTGAACTATTTTATTGTCAATAATCAACTTTTCTACTAAATCAACATCAACACCATACTTTTCCAAATCAATATTCCACAAATATCTCCAATCTATTTCTGGTACATTTTCGCTTACATCGTCTCTTATTAAATGAAAAGGGATATATTGATCAAACTCAAACTTAAAATTATAATATTTATCGCAATTTAGAGTTCTATAAACGAAAAAGTTTAAGCTTGAGTAGTGACACCCACTGGAATAATCTTCTTCATATGCTCTTTCGTAGACTTTTTTGTAATAGTTCAAATATGCCCGAAACCCCCACGGCCAATCAATAAAAATTCGAGAAACATTTCTGACAAATTCTTGATATCCATCAAGTTCATCGCAAATTCTGATAAAGGGAATAAATTTTTTATTTAAGGCGTCTAAGCTATGCATGAATCGCACTGTAAGATAGAGAATTTCTTCTAAACTTAATGAACGTATAAATAACGGATAGATTTTTACATCCAAAAGATCTGAAACAGATTCAGACTGATGATATACAAGCATAGAATACTTAATATCCAAATCGTACGCTTTTATGGGTTCTAGCTCCGTCAATTTTTCCCCACACTTACATATCTTCATGTTATCTGGATAGTGAGAGATGTGTCTTCCACAGGTTGTACACTTTCGAATCAATAAACAATTATGTTTATAGCAAGCTGTTACAGTTTTATAATTCCATATTTTTTTATAATAGGGATTTTCTCGTAGACAGAGAGGGCAAATTTTACTATTTTGACTGTCAATTACCTCATTAATCGCTACTAATTGTTCATTAAATTTAAATTCCAAATTATATGTTAACCTATTTAGCTTGTCTATAGAAACTCCTGTTAAATTACTGAGCTCTTGTATAACTGAAGAGTTAGCTTTAGTGTAAATAAGACGATTCCTGGTTGTACCAATATTTTTGCATATCCAATTTGGATTATTATATAAATTTTCAATAGTTAACCTGTTAATGTAACTACTTAAACATTCATCTTTAAAAGGTTCTAACGAGATTAAAAGTTGCTTTTTCATATTAATCGCCTTTTAGTCTTTTTAAACCAAATAAAAATGGCGCCAGTGTAAGTGGTACCATTTTTATTTTTATTACAATTAATTTTGAAAATGTGTTCTAATTAATTATGATTTTTTTCTAACTAATTATGAAAAATCACACATTTATCATCCAGCCTGCTTCACTCGTCGTTTATCCTGAACAAACAGAATTCCTAATTCGTGATGCTCACCCTCGAATAAAGCACGTTGTTCAAATCGAAGCTCATTGTTTATTCCGTACACTTCCAATTTACAATGTGCTCGATTGCTTTGGAGTGCTTCATAAAGCTCTGACTCTGTTCTGACAGACCTTCCATTCACCTTCTTAATGACTTCCCCTACTTGCAGTCCCATTTTTTCTGCTGGTGAATATGGAGTGATTCCTAAAATTAGTACCCCTTGATCACTCTGAGAAAAATAAAAAGGTTTCTGTTTTTCCATTGTCATTTGTAAGAAAGAAATCAATTCTCTGCCGAAAATCGCTATAGCCGCTGCAATAACTGAATAGATTGGCGACCATATACTTGAAATGGCTGCTGAACTAACTAAAATCCCTAAAGCAACTACTTGTAAACCATTTAAACGGATTGCTTCATATGGCAGCTTGCTTTGCACCTGCTGTGAAAACCCAATTAAAAATGGAACAAGTAAAGGTGTTACCGTTAGATTTTCTCCTATTGCGAAAACTGGCCACCATTCAAAAGGTGCAGTTAACTCACCGCCAGGTACGAATAAAAAGAAAGGTACCATCCAAATTCTTTTTGATTCATGGACTCCCACCGTCAAGCCACGATTAGATTGAATTAGCTTAGGTGATGTATTATGTACAGCATTTTGTCTTATCAGAATACCTTCCGCAATGATCAATAATCCCATAATAACTGCCAGAGCAGGATATAGTGGTTGCTCAAGTTCAGCCATAGCTTGTCCTAAAATTGGAATGTTTATATTTTGCTCATACAAGAAGAATAATAGAATTATAGTTGTTCCAATTACATAAGCCGGTGATAGTAATCTAAAATTAAGTGTCAAACTCACTAAAAGAGTGATTGCACCAATCAAAATTATTGCTGCAAAAGGAATGACGATTCCCGACAGCAAAGAGATAATAGATATGGCTAATCCTAATAATACCCCTAAAGGTAAGAGCTGTTGTAGCTCATAGTAACCACTTTCCACGCGTATTTTAAAATCCTTACGTTCTCGCTTTACTCTCCGGTAACCAAGAACTAAACATAGAAAAAAGGAATAGTAAAACAGTGGATGGACAAATAACTTCCCAAAACCCCAAAGCATTTCTGTAACCCATCCATTTCCCATAGGCATCTACCTTCCCTTCAAAATACGAAATATACTATTTTCTATTTTATCAGAGACGCTTTATAATGCCTATGCTATTTGGCATTTTCATAATTATATATTTACATAAAATAGTTTTTTGGGTTAATAGTACTTCATTTTTACAACTCTGGACTTAACTTACCAAAAAAAAGATCGTTCCATAATAGATTCTAGAGGAAATCCATTATGAAACAATCTCATCTTAATCTTTCAACAAATAACGTATGGCTGTTCTCAGCTGAATGTCATTGTTTTCATCTTTCTTTTCTTCTTCGATTTCCTTTTCCATTGCTGCGGCTGTTTTTACATCAATTTTTCCTGTGGCCGGTAACCCTGTAGCACTTTGAAATGCTTTAACTGCTATCTCTGTTTTCAAATCATAGTAGCCGTCTATTCTCCCCGGTTCATAGCCTAAACTTCGTAGTATTTCCTGTGCATGCTCAATTTGCTCATCTGTCATGTCCTTTTCTAATGTTTGATCGATGCTTAATGCATGTGTTGTAAATACTGGTGGCTGGGAAATAGCAAGAGTAGGCTTAATCCCTTTTTGGTGAATCCAATTGCCATTTGGTGTCAACCATTTGTAAAAAGTCAGTTTAATATTGCTACCGTCATCCATTGGTACAGCCTGTTGGACAGTTCCTTTGCCAAATGTTTTTTCCCCGATTAATGGATAACCTCCAGCTTCCTGTAAGGCTGCTGCTAAAATTTCCGATGCAGAAGCACTTCCTTCATCAATCAAAACTGCTATATTATACGGTTTCTTCTTCGCTAGTTTCGTATATGACTCGCTCTTTTCCCCATACTTATTTTCAATCATCATATAAGGTTTTTCGCTCGGCACAAGCTCATTAACTATTTTTGATACAGCTGTTAAAAGTCCACCCGGGTTACTGCGGACATCAATAACTAAAGCCTTTATGTTCTCTTTCTCTAATTTCTTCAAATGATTATTAAAATCAGCAGCTGTATTTTTAGAGAAGGATGAAATTTCAATATAACCTACTTTTTCACCATTCTGTTCTTTAATATCAGAGAATACTGTTTCGATTGGTATTGTATCCCTTTTTATATGAAAACTAAGGTGTCTTGTTACTCCTGGACGCTTTATTTCTAATCTAACTCTCGTTCCTTTTTCGCCGCGTATTAACACACTAACTTCTTGAACATTTAACCCTTGAACACTTTTTCCATTAACAGATACAATCTCATCCTTCGGCTTTAAACCTGCTTTTTCTGCAGGTGAATCTTTATACGGTGAAACGATAATTACCTTTTCTTCTTCCACTCCAATCTCTGTACCAATTCCTTCAAAGGAAGAGTCCAACGATTCATTAAATTGCTCAGCTGTCTCTTTATCCATATACACAGAATAAGGATCCTTCAACGTACCAATCATGCCTTGTATGGCACCAGATACTAAATCTGATTCCTCCACCTCATCTATGTAGTACCGATTAATCAGCTCATAGGCTTGTACGATTTTTTCCATCTCTTCCAAAGAACCATCATTAAGCGTCAATTTCTCTCGCTCAACTTCTTCCGGCGTATTCCATTTCATAAATAAATTCGGTTCAAAGTACATTCCTCCGGTAACACCAATCGCAAGCGAAAGAACAATAGCTAAAGGCAGCATCCACTTTTTCAACATATTCCACACCCCATATTGTATTTATAAACAAGACCGACAAAGGGACGATGTAAAAAAGACATCGCACTTATGTGTGATGTCTTGTCCTTACTATACATGTATGTGATGCTTGAACCATTTAGACCTAAAAATTATAATTGCGTTAAGATCACTGGCCCATCATCCGTAATAGCTAGTGTATGTTCAAATTGAGCCGATAGCTTTCCATCAACTGTTCTTGATGTCCAACCATTTGCATCCATTTTTTGATGCCAAGTGCCGACGTTAAGCATTGGTTCTATTGTAATAACCATTCCGGATTTCAAACGTGCTCCTGTATTCGGTGTACCGTAATGAGGTACATAAGGATCCTCATGCATCGTTCTACCGATACCATGACCAGTGAAATCACGAACAACTGAATAACCTTTTGCTTCGGCAAATGTTTGGATCGCATGACCGATATCACCAACACGATTTCCCGGTACTGCTTGTTCAATGCCTAAAAATAATGATTCATGAGTAACATCCATTAATCGCTTGGCTTCTTCTGATAATTTACCAACTGGGTGAGTCCATGCAGAATCAGCTAGATAGCCATTTAAATTAACAACCATATCAATTGTTGCAATGTCTCCTTCCTTAAGTGGTTTTTCTGTTGGGAATCCATGGCAAATTTCATCATTTACAGATGCACAAGTAGCGAATGGGTAACCATGATAACCTTTTTGCTCAGGAGTTGCACCATTTTCCTTCATCAGCTTTTCCACATATGCATCAATTTCCATCGTTGTAATTCCTGGCTTAATGATTCTAGCTATTTCTTGATGAATAGAGGCAAGTAAAATACCTGCTTTTCTCATCCCTTCAATTTCTTTCTTTGACTTTAAAATGATCATTTTAACACTCCCTATCCTGCTGTCTATAAAGCTTTTAGCTACTTCCAAATACTTCTGATTCGGTGACATTGTTAAAAATTCTGGTTCTACATTCAAATGATTAACTTTAGTAGTTCGAGACAACATTGCTTATTCTATACAATATACTCTTTTTGATGTTCAATACATACTATTTCGCATTCACTTTTTAGTGATTTTACATCATCAAAATTTGATTGAATACTTGATAATCTGATCGAGTCCAGGAGTCAACGTCCTTATCCAACCACCTATTTTTCCAAAAAAATTTTTTACACAACCTATTCCCTATAAATGTTTCATACATTATAAAGGCTAAACATAGAAAGACACCTTCCATTTAGGAAGATGTCTTTTTAATTTATTGATTCTAGTATTATAGTGGAATATATGCAGCAGGGTTAACCGCATTCGATTTTGAACCATTCCATCCACCTTTGTGCAATTCAAAGTGTAAATGTTGTCCTGTTGAACGACCCGTATTACCCATAATACCGATTTGTTGACCTTTGCTTACTGTCGCTCCTTCACCAACGAAACGAGTTTCTAAATGAGCATATACTGTTGTATATTGTTGTCCATTAATATAATGGGTAATATAAATTACGTTACCGTATGAAGAAGAATAGTAAGAACGGCTAACAACACCGCTAGCTGCTGCTACAATTGGTACATCTGCAGAGTTTGCAATATCAATACCATAGTGTGTTTTACCCCAACGTGCTCCAAAACCAGATGTAAAGCGTCCTGCTGCTGGTCTTGTAAACATTCCAGAAGAAACAGCTGGAGTTGAATTACTCACGCTTGAGCTACTTCCTGAACTATTGCTTGAGCTACTGCTTGAGCTACTTCCCGTCGATTTGTTACCCGCTGCTTCAGCTGCCTTTTTAGCTGCAGCTTCTTCTTCCTGACGTTTCTTTTCTAATTCCATTGCTTTCGCTAATGATGCTTCTTGTGCTTTAAGAATAGCCGTCTCTTCTTCTAATTCAAGAGCATGGTTATGAGCTTCTTCTTCTTCAATCTTTAGCTGCCCCATTAGCTTGTCCTTTTCAGCTTTTTGCTTAGAAAGATCCGCCTTCATTGTTTCTAGCTCAGCTTTCATAGTCTTTAAGCTTGCTAGTTTTTCTTCAACTTCTTTTTGACTCACTTCTAATTGTGTTTTGTCATCTTCATGCTGCTTCACCAGATTCTCATCTGCTTCCATAATGGTTGATACAGCACTTACTCTACTAACAAAATCACTAAAGCTAGATGCTCCTAGAATGACTTGAAGATAGCTAACACTTCCTCCACTTTCTTGGAAAGAAACAGCACGTTGCTTCAATACTTCTGTTCTTTTAGCAATACGCTCTTTTAATTCTTCTATTTCAGCTTTAAGCTTTTCAATTTCAGCGTTTGTCTCTTCAATTTCTGTGTTTTTCTCACGAATTTTAGCATTAGTGTCTTCAACTGCTATATCAATACGCTTTATTTCTGAGTCCAATTTTGCTTGTTGATCTTGTAAATCTGAAATTTTATCATTTACCGAATCCAAGTCCGATTCGATTTCTGAACGTTGTTCTTTTACTTCACTTTGCTTTTCTTTCAAGTTGTTGATGGACTCGGCACTAGTTACGAATGGAGATGCTGATATACTCCCGATTCCTAGTGCAAGAACTGTACCTGAGATAAGTAATTTTCTTTTTAGCATGCAATTCACCTTTCTAATCCATCCCAATAATTTTTAAAGTTTGTCTATTGTACTTACATTTTCAAGAATTTACGAACTGACATCATACTTCCCCAAACACCAATTAAAGCTCCCATTAAAATTAATACTCCTGATACTTGGAAAACAAATGGACTGAAATCCAATAGTTCAAAGAAGCTAATATTAACTTTCGAAGTAACGTAATCTTGAATGTTGTAATACGTTGTTCCAATTAAGATTATTGGGATAATTGCTCCAAGAACCCCTAACCATAAACCTTCTAGGAAGAATGGCCAACGAATAAATGAGTTAGTAGCTCCAACAAGTCGCATAATCTCAATTTCTTTCTTTCTAGCAACAATTGTAATTTTAATTGTATTAGAGATTAAGAACATTGCTGTGAATAAAAGTCCTATAATCAGAACTAGTCCAATA
>Ga0233379_1000064_pt1 | contig 14438 bp, 13 predicted proteins | sample ElkDunMinimDraft_8_FD_180679 | JGI IMG/M metagenome (GOLD analysis project Ga0233379, IMG submission 180679) | Fecal eukaryotic communites from dung pellets of Tule Elk in California, USA - Elk Dung F1 | ecosystem: Host-associated > Mammals > Digestive system > Large intestine > Fecal | place...
TTTTGCTATTATGTAAATACAACAAAAAGAGTCAAATCCTTCTTTTTATTTTTATAAAGTTATCGTTTGATAAAGGTATAAAAACGCTGATATAATAAGAATTTATAGCCTTGTAAAATCATAACGTTTTAAAAAAATAACGTTATATTTTTATCACGCTTATGTATATAACTATTCATCATTATAACGTTATAATTTTATAAAGTTAATAAATAACTTTAACTTTTTATAAAGCTATATATATATAATTTTTACATATAACTTTATAATTTTATAACTTTATTAAACTAAAGTAAATTTAATTGTAAAAAATAAAATACAATAGACGGTTGCATAAAATGGGTGAAAACGCGAAAAACGTTGATTTCATGCGGTTTGGCGAAATACGAGGGTTACTTCTTTTGTTTTCTATTAACTAATAAAACAGAAATAAAAATCTACTCAATAAGTTTATAATGTTTGGTTATTCTACGGTTCCTGTGTGCTGTATCTAGCCACATGCGTTTTAAGATCCCTAGAAGTCTGTACAAAAAACGATAAATTTTGGGGGCATTATAGGTCATGAAAATTTTTTTAAGCACGTTACAGGTCAAATATGGCGGTCAAAATGGTATTCTTCATCAAAAACGTTTTAAACGCTAATAAAAAATGCCGCGTTCAGATGAACGCGACTGTACCTAAAATCATTTGTATGCATAGATATTTAGTTCAGCAGGTATAACATGCACCACTGTTCCGTCTTTTTTGGGCGGTAGTGAGTGAGAATGTACTTCTAACTCAATCACTCGGACTTTAACCTCTTCATCTTGAAAAATAAGGCTAAATCGGTCACCCAAATTCACTTGAAATTCTTGACCGATCATTTTTGAAAATTCTTCATGAGCTCCATCGTATATTTCAACAAAATTATCTTTTTTACCCGTGGGATAAAAAATAACTTGTAAGTTCATAATTCCACCTCCTCCCGCTCAATCATAAATCAAACTGGAAGGAAATAACATGACACCTTTTTGCTATTGGGGCGATTCGTCTTCGTTCTTTGTGTACAAAAGGTAAACCTTTTGGACGCGAAAAAAGGGATATTTGTTTTCTTGATGTAATAACGTTTATAATGTCTAGTAAGTTAGTCTAAAAAGAGGTGTGGGAAAATGAGTGTTTACGGCTATGCAAGAATTTCGGATAAATCACAGCAAATTTTCAGCCAAGTCGATGAGTTGAGAGCGTATGGCATTCCTGAAGAAAACATCGTACAAGAAATCGTGACAGGCGTTTCACCTGAGAAGGATCAATTAGATACACTCGTTGAGAAATTAGAAGCGGGCGATGAATTGGTGGTGGCTCGTCACGACCGTTTGGGAAGGGTTACGTTGCAACTACTCAATTTGATTGATGAATTAGAGAAAAAAGATGTGCGTTTCAAAATATTGAGCATGCCTGAACTTGATACACGTGGGCCGTTTGGAAAAGCGATTGTGGCCATCTTGTCTGCTTTTGCAGAGATGGAACGTGTGCAATTGAAAGAGAAACAGAAAAAAGGCCTCGAAGCAGCTCGACGACGCGGGAAACATCTCGGAAAAAAATCGGATAAATGGACTAAATCGGGGCTTGAAAAAGCCCTTGCGGAGTATGCAAAAGGCGAAAAATCCGTCAATGAAATTTCGGAAATTTACAATGTGCCACGTTCGACGTTGTATCATTATGTTAAACAGGCAGGTATTAAGCGATAAATCTAGGGTTTTATGAATTTGTAGCGAATATATGCAATAGGAACTAGTTTTAATGCAGTAAACATGGCAAAATGAAAAAAGACAATAAAAAAAAGAAGATGAGTGAAGTTTGGCGACCTGACTCATCTTCGTACCGAGAATTCCACCAAAGAGGTGAACTTCCATCTCTAAATTCGTAATTTAATCATATAAAAGAAAACCTGTTTAGTCAACAAATGCTTCTTGTATTTAAATTGACTAAAATAAGGGAAAGTCCTTTTATGTGAAGGTGGAATTCTCTCCAATTTTAAAAATTATGGAGGGAATTGTTATGGAAAATAACGCTAATGGTTTAGTTAAGTTTGTTACATCAAGTGAATTAAAACGCAATGCAAAGAAAGCGAAAAAAATCGAGCGACCTGAGTTGCAACTTTCAATGGAAGAAGCAAAAGAGCGCGCACTTCATATAATTAAGTTTTTGGAATTGGTACATCCCGACAACGTGGGAGAAGGGTTCAAAAAGGCGATTGAGATAAAATTCTTACTTCGCGGTGATGGTGAATCGTACAGTTTTTATAAGCCTACGCTTCTATTTGGATTGAATTCGGATAAAGCATTGGATACTTTAACGCAAGCAATCTATGAAACATCGTGCTTCAGTCATTGTTGCTACTATTCTCTGTACACATTCGATAATCAAAAAGAGGTACGTATACCGACTACCGATACAAACGGACGAAAAACATATGAACATAAAGCCGTAAAGAAGATTGTGGAAGGCAATACACATGAAACGTGGGTTCTTCCGATTGATATTGACGGTATTACATTCGAAGAATACGAAGAGTATCGTAATTATTTATTGAATTTGGGCATTGAAACGATTGGGGAAAGTACAGGAAATGGCTATCAAATGCTTATTTTGTTAGACAAGCCATTCAAAATGAAAAAGTTGTATCAAGACTTCACATCGAAATTGCATAAATTGATACCAGCAATCGATACGAGCGTGAATGTCCCTACACAAGTGTTCAGAATGCCTTTCACACGTAACTGCAAAGAGTATTCAAGCCAATTCATCTATTACAAACCGCATGATCCGCAAGCCAAAGAAGTAAGGATTGTGGATTGGACAGAAAAACGCTATTCGAAGAAGGATATTTTCGCTATTTTAGATGCTGAAATAGATAAACGCTTTAATAAAGAGGCGGTTGTAGGTTCAGAAACGACTGATTTAGAAGTGACAGAGGGGAAAACGGAAAATGATACGGTTGAAGTGTTAAGCAGCAGAAAAAAGGCGCTTACGGCTGATAAAATGTATCAAGATTTGTACAAGCATGTTACTTTCGAAGAACTGCCTCTGAACATACAAAATATATTAAAAGGCACGACCGAAGGATTTCGAAATAAATGCGTCATGTATTTAACGCCATTTTTTAATAAGGTGCTCGGTTTAACACAAGAACAAGCACTAGAAACGCTCGAAGTGTTCAACGACCTATGTACACCACCCAAACCATTTGCGGCAGTCAAAAGTGATTATTATCGTTTTTCTGAAGATTACGCACGGTACAAAAAGGGAAAATACGACGCTGAAATGGCGAATGAATTTGGAAAAGAAGAATTGGATACGTTAATTCGTGCTGATTTCGATAAAATTTTGTTTGATAATGAAGTCATTAAGAAATTCAATAAAATCCATCATTCTGCTATCCCGCTTTATTTGGCAATGAAATTAATGGAAGTCGAATCGGACTTTGGAAAAATGAGTTTCACAAAAGAAGAAATTGCAACCGCTGCACGTGTGTCAGACAAAACAGTGCAACGATATATAACAGAATTGACTAATCATTCGATTGTTGTAAACGTGAAGGGCAATCCGAAGCAAGGGATCAAAAAAGGTTATAAAATCAATGAGTATGGTCAATATATCAATGGTTTCACAAAATTAAGTAGAGCACTTGTTAAAAATATGTTGAGGGAGTTGCAACCATCAGAGGTCGTTATTTACACCTACATGTTTTTTAAGATCCGTGCAATCGATGAAGCGGTGTCGTTCACTTCTCAAGATGTAATCGCTTTAGATGTTGATTTAACGCAACAAGCGATTTCGAAAGTAACGACAGCATTGGAAGAGAAGAAATACATCAGGAAAAAAACGTTTATGACTAAACAAAAAAGAAGAAAAACGGAATACACTTTACGAATGGAATAACAAAAACCGTCAGAACAACGTTTCTGACGGTTTTTCGTTAGAGCGTGCTATAACAATTTTCTGTCCAAAAAAAAATGAAATGAAAAAAAAGTGTCTATTTTGGACAGATAGTTGTTGGCTTTTTATACGTGAAAATTCTATTTTGGACAGATAGTTGTTGGCTTTTTTTTTAAGGAAGCCTGTCATATCAACGTTTTGCCTTTATTTTGGACAGATAGTTGTATTATATATATAACGGGGGAGAGAGAGAGAGAGAGAGGAAGTAAGGCTTGGCAAAATATAAAGAATAATAACTAAATAATAAGAGAAAGAAACGTAACCATTATTGATACATAAGGGTTTACGAAACCGCATTCTTAACCAAAAACGACAAGAATTCACCCTATAAGAAAATGTGTTTTATTAGTGATATAAAGAAACATCATAACAACTAAAAATAAAATAATATAACACAACAATATATAAAGCGAAGCAATGATTAAATGTTTTGTTGATGGGGAGTAAAGTGCAGTACCCTGTAACACTTTCGTTAACGAATAACACGTTGTATAGTGCTAAAAAGAACAATCTGCCTGAACAATCCCAATAAAGAGGTAGCGAATCGAAAATTCATTTTTATTAACTAATTAAGAGGAAAAAAATTTCTCCTCAATAAGTTATTATAAAACTAGATTTGTTATAAAATAATTAAGTAAAAAATTTCTTCAAACAGGGGGATTTAAACATGATACAAAATTTAAAAACGTATGAACATGAGTTGGTGTTGGTTGGTCAGGAGATAAAGCCATCAGAAGATGAAAAAGAAATGCAATGGGAACTCTCCATTGGGGAAGAAGGAAGCGAATCGGAGTTGTTTACGCTAGATGCAACATATGACATCGAAACAAATGTGCTGTATGTTGATCCAGTAGGGCTTTCTAAGCCTGAAAGAGTGGTTATGTATTGTAATGTGTTCGAAGAATTGCTTGCGCAGGGGGCTATAAGCGGAGAAACGAAAGCCACTGCGTTAAAAGCGGGGAAAAGTGAACCAAAAACGCTCAAAATGTATCAAGCAGCACGAACAGAGGCACGTCGTGAATTGACGTATTTCGAAAAACACCAAGAAACACGTGGAGATATTGAGGCGTTTATCGAGTGGATGGGTAAAACGGAAGCAACGGAGAAAACCTATTACTACGGCTTGGAGCGTTTTTTTGAATACGTGATGTTCAATACCTATGACACGTATCCGAAATTCAATGAAGAGGTGATCAATCGATTTGTTCACACCGTTCATCAGGTGGAAAAAAAATCGGTTTACTATGTCAATCGTTTGGTGACGTGTATCGTTTCGTTTAGTGAATTCGTTGCGGAAACAGGCAAAATGTCTCGGTATTTGGAAAACCCAATCAACCGAAAACAGTTACATGTACCAAACATGCCGAAATTAGCGGATATGCCACCAAGAATTTTGGCTGATGAACGAATTATCAAGGCGGAAAACTACTTGTTGGAGAGGTACGGAAGAGCAGAATTTCGCATGGAAAAATCCTTGTTGATTGCAGCAGCTGCGGGATACGGTCATCGGGGTGTTTACCGAGATGCGTTTCGCAACCTGTTATTGTTCCGATTGATCTTAGATGGGGGGCTTCTCATTAGTGAAGCACTTGGGCTTGATTTTGACGATGTACATATCGGAAAAACAGCAGAAGACAGTTATTTCGTTATTCGCAAAGGGAAAAAGGAAAGGCGCGTGCCGATTTTCAGCGCTGAATTGCGAGAAGATTTGGATACGTACATGAAATGGCGAAAAGAAAACGACATCGAAATCGAATGGGAAAAAGAAATGAGGCACTATCAAACAGGTCGAAAAGCGCTTAGCCAATTCCTTTCAGACGAGCCACTTCAGCAAGTACGAGAAATTCAGAAAAAAATCGACAGTTTAAGTAGCACCAAAGAAGAAGCGAGACAAAATGCTGGTGAAATTATGGTGTTGGGTTTTGAAAAATTGCATATTATTTCTGAAAATGTACGAGCGTATGTCGAAAAACATTTTGATCAGGAGCAGATGAAGGCACTGTTTGTCTCTAATCGTAGTAAACGCGTCTCAGCCAACACGATTCAAGTGATGTTTCATGAATTAGGCAAAGAAAAACGGAAAACCGAAGCGGGCGATTGGGAAGTATACAACGTCGGCATGTACAAAGTGTCAGCCAATGAATTGCGTCAAACGTGCATTCAACATTTGGTGGAAAGCGGTGTACCTACTCATCATATTCAACAACTTTTAGGGAACGAAACAGCCGTTACGATGAAGCGTTATGCCCAATCTAATTTTGAGGAAATGGCGAACACAATCGGGAACATCTATCGAAAGAAAGAGTAAATAAAATCTACTCAATAAGATGGGAATATCCAATTTATATTTTCATTTGGTATAGATTGACACAATACTTTTTTGTTATACAATGTTAACTAATCAAATCTTTTTCTTTGAATTTTTCAAGGAAAACAAAAAGCAGTAGGTCGCACCCTACTGCTTTTGCTTTGTTATCGTGAATAATAATTCGATAAAAACTGAATAGCTGGTCGAATAACAAGATATTCAATCGTCATTAAAATTCGTTGAAACGATAACAACTTCATTTGTTCGTCATTAATCTTTTTCTTTGAATCTTCCAATCCAATGCTCACCTCCTTTTCAAGAAAAGGTGCTATATATAGTCGATATATAATCGAAATATATAAAAGCATTCTATATATAGAAGCCTTGTAAAAGATTACAACAGACTTTTTTTTACAACAAGGGCTTGATTTTTTCCTTTTTACTGTAAATGCAGATATATAAGACTTTAAATCTGTTAAAAAAATTTTTAAAAGGCTCATCACGTCTTAAAGCACACAAAAAAGCCCTGATTTGTTCAGGGCTTTTTTGTTTTCTAATTGGGGTAGCGTCAGGAAAATGCGGATTTCCAACGTTAAGCAAAAAATATTCCCAAACGTCGCTTTGGGAAGGTTTTCTGATTAGGTTATAATTAAATAAAAAGTAGGTACCATATGAAAAAAGAAATATTAGCTTTAATAGATTCAAATGGTGTAGATGGACAACAAAAAAAGAAGCATATTTGGCTTGGCCTATTACGTATTATCGCTTGGAAAGATTCTATTTTACATACCGAAGATAAAAGAGTAAATTGGACAACTACATACGAGGGTTTGGTTGAAATGGCTAACATCATTTCAAAAAATATGATTATAAAATTAGTAGTAGAGGATAAAGGTACACATTTCAATCTCCTTGAAGTGATACAGGCACCAGCAACAGATAGCGATTTAGAACTAATTCGGCAAAAAATACAAAAGCCTATTTATTATCAAGATAACGTTTTAGGAAAGTTCAAATACGACAAACAATTTGATTGGTTTACCAAAAAAGTGAACTGGGACATGGAAAAAGGTCACGTCTACATACACAACACTGAATCAACTTTACTCAATCGACAATTTGAATACCTTGCAAATTTGTTAGATCCATTGTATTTGCAAGAAATAAAACAATTTGCAGCTAAAGAATTGGCACCTTTAACAGAAGAATGGATAGGAAAATCTTTATCTAAACCTGATCTTCTAAAGAAACTTAAATTCAAGGAGTTAGTTATGAATTCAACAGGTGACTTTACAGTATATTTAGCAACAGGAAAGTTATTTGGTGACCATAATATTCAGATAGAAGGTAATACTACATATGGATTGAAATCTGTGTATATTTAATCAATTAAATATACAAAAAACGTTCCCAAACGCAAGTTTGGACACATACAGAAAAGCCACAAACGTTGATGTAACAGTGTTTGTGGCTTTTTATGTGTAACATTGTTTATACAGGTTTTTATACACTTTCGTAAAAAGTCAGTGCCAGTAATGGTTTGAATGATTTCAAGGGATCGCTGCGTCATAAGTGTTACTGAATAAAATCCTGCATATTCTTAACGTTGTAAATCCGCATTTTCCTGACGCTACCCCTAATTGGCTTCGCATAAAAGAAGAATGCATCTGGTTTTGTTCGGTGTTGTCATTCCTAGTGAGCAATCAGTGCTCACAACACCAAATGCATTCCTCTTTTATTGATTGTTTTCCTAGTGGGTTCTAGGTCATCTCGGATCGCAAAAATGAAAAATTCGGCTGATTTTAAAAGGCACCCGTTCATTCCGATTTGACAAAAAGCACCTGTTGCTTGCTTTGGGCAGTTTCGATGTGTTTTGCATACAATTCTTTTTCTTTTTGTCGCAGCGTCTCATCGCTTTCGAAATTAGGCCCTTTCGCGAGTTGGCGTTGGTTGTGAATTTCAAGGAAATTCGGGTATATGCCATCTTCAATCGGATCAACGTAATAGCCTGGTTTCCAAAATTCTGTTTCAATCGTCCCGTAAAAATTACTAATCGGACTGAATTCCTCCCAATGATTCCGAGCCTCCTCTAGCGTCCAATTGAGATCCAAGTGACGTTGAATATGGTCTAGGTGATGCTCCAACTGCTGTTCCCATTTTTTAAAGAAGGCTAGATTGTGTGCTAACGTGACGTCATCAATATCGCCCATGATGTTAAGCAGCATGTGATAATCACGCACCATCGGGAGTGCATTTTTCAGGTAAACAAAAATGTCGTGATAATTTTGCACTTTTGTTTTGGCTATACCTGTCACGTTGCTGTAAAAATACGTGATGAAGCGTTTAAAGTCCGTTAGTAATTTCACAACATCTTCATCATGAAACAATGCTTCAACGACTTTATAGCGTTCTTTGAACGTTTCTTCTTGGTCGGTAAAGTAATAATGGCGTTTTTCATGATCGTATCCAATCCAAAATTTGATTTCACCTCCGTTATTTCGGTCGATTTCTTTGTCAGGGTGTCTTCGGTCACTTGGTTTTGGCGTTAATTTTCCGTTTTGGAAAAGGAATTCGTAAAATCCTCCGCCCAAATTCTTCATGTAGTATTGCACCAACGTGCCTTTTAGGGTGAATGGGTGGATAAATGTTTCTTTGATGGTAGGGATTTCGATTTCTCCTTGGCTCAAACGTGCAACGGAGTAATCAATTTTTAGTTCTTCTTCGGAAAATTCGATAATTGAATCACTGCCTGATAAGTCACGTTCAATAACTTTTAAGGGTACATGTGGTTTTAGGTGTTTCCACTTTGAAAAGTCCATTTAAATCAACTCCTTTCCACAAAATAAATGATATTTTTTACAAATTTTGTAAAAACTAATGGTATAATTGAGATGGATAATAACGTTTAAATAATGTTTCCCTCGGGGAATACATTAGCCTTCGGGTACAGTTTGCAACTCCTCGGGAGTGAATAACACCACAACACAGGACACTTATGTCCTCGCGATGTTTCCTAGTGAAAATCATCGAAAAGCAATTCGTTTTTTGTTTTTGATTAATCAACGACTGATAATCATAAAAAGGAAAACGACCTCATAATGTAATAGTCAATGAAACCAACAGTCGCATGTTTTTGCCACTGTTATTTTTGTTTTTTAGAGAGGTTTTATGATAAGTGCAGTTAGATTGGAATTTGATAAGCAACAAAAATACGAATGAAGAGGAGTGAAAGTTGATAATGAAATTCGGTTAAACCATTGTGGTTGTTTGTAACTAAAGATGTGTGAATTGTCAAAGGCCATCTCCATTTATTTTCTTTAGACGAGGAAATAAAGGCGAAAAGCCATGACGCAATGTTAGACAGTAGATGAAAAAAGTGTATCTTTCTTAATTCAAAAACCTTTGTGATTATCTGCGAATTAACGCAAAAGTCAATTGAAAAATTGACTTGGACCAACCGTCCGCTTTTGCCGTTGCTAACCTCAGAAGTGAGTATGCACTAGTCTCGGCGCCTTTGTGCGAAATGACTAGCAGTCTTGAAGCACCTACGGGTCTTCTTTGTCTATGGAAACATAGAAGGGCATGAATGTAATTGGGGCATTCATGTGCGTGGCTAACGCTGCGTCTGGAACTCAGGAGATGCTGATGAAAATTATTTGTTTCCACGTACATTCGAACGCGTTCGAATGTAGGCGGGAACAAATAATGGACATTCGTAAGGTACATTTCTTGGGTAAAATAATCCTTTGGTGAGTAGGTTAGGAAACATGGATTGTCGCGGAGCGACAAGACGGGATAGGGGTTTCGACGACTGTCGAAATCACTAGACGGGCTTGGCGTGTAGCCAGTGCGATCCATGCCGACACAGTTTCTCTCCATTTTGCTCTGAAGCAAAGAGCGTAGCGTTTTGGAATCGCCTGAAGGCGATAAACAAAACGCCAGCGAATTTGCGAAGACAGCAAAATGAGAGGGAAACTGTGAGGGGATACATTTATTTGGCATGCTTAAAATTCGAATAAATTCAACGTAGAACAATCCCAATTGCGTAGAGGGTGTATGTTTGGCATTGGGTGGGACGGCGTAGCTGAGCACCCAAAACAAACAGTACAGCCTCTAGCACGCGCGAAAAATAGGGGGTCGGAACAATATAACGAAATAAAAAGAAGAAAAAATCTACTCAATAAGTTATATAAATATCTTTGAAAAGGGGGTGAGTGGTATGGCGAAAAAAGGTCGAAGCACGATGAGTAATTTGGATATTGCGTTAGATAACGTGGATGCTGCGTTTCGGGAAGGTGAAAAAGCGGGCATTACCGTTGAAAAAGACACGTATCGAAGTGGCACATATGAAACGTATGAAAGTACAGTGAAAACGATGATACGGGATTTAACGAAGAATGTGTTAGGTGGCGATGTGAACAACAAGCGTATTCTGCCAAAATATATGAACGGTAAAACGTGGGATCAGTATTTTGACCATCTCACAACCAAATATGAACAAGGTAAAATTACTGCTGATACGATTCAAAAACGAGTGCATGCGCTTGAAGCATTTCGCACAATGGTCAATAACACGAATGTATGCGGAAAAGATACGCAAATTCGTGTGGGAGATAAAGAAGAACGATTGGATTATCTTCAGGAGCGAGGCGTTCATAAGTCGAGAGATGAAGTGACTGCCATGAAGCCGACTACGATGCAAAAGGACGCTGTACACGAAAATATCAATCGTAAAACGGCTGCGGGGGAAGTTTCCTACAAGGTCAATGTGTTTCAATCGGAAACAGGTTCGAGGATTAAGGCCGCATTCAAATTACAAGTCAAAGATGTGAATTTTGATAAGGGAACGATTACATTCCGCAATGATAAAAACAATTTCACACGTACAATTCCGATGACAGCGGGTGCGAGAGAGGTATTAGAGCCATTTTGCAAAGGAAAAAGTGGTGGTACCCCTGTTTTCACCATCAAGGACCGAGACGGAAACGACAAAAATTTTAAAGAAAGCGTTAAAACGGTGCAACGTTATACGAATGAAGCAGCGAAAAAAGCGGGTGTTAATCGTGAAAATAGACGCTATACCACGCACTCCAACCGAAAAATCTATGCTCAAAACCTATACAATTCAACCAAAAACCTGACTTTAAAAGAATTGGAAAAGAAAATCGGTGAATATGTCCGCTTGCAAGGTTCAAATAAAGATATGTTGGTGCAACGCATGAAAAATGAGTTGAATCGCCTTAATGCCTATCGAGATAAAATGGGTTATGAACGTGCTGGGTTTACACATGAACACCTCAGAAGGCTTTATACGGCTTTACATTTAGGACACTCGCGTTGCGATGTCGTATTGCGGTACATCAAGCCTGATGCAAAATTGGTGGAAACGAAACTGAAAAAGGCAAGTTAATTGAGCAGAAGCCTCGCTTCTGCTTTTTTTTTGCCTTATTTAAGCCTTTCATGAAGTGAAGCAGGAAAAAACGGGAGGAACCTTGAATTACCAACTAAGTGAGACTAAACTAAGATTAAGATAATGCTTAATTAATGCGTGTGATTTTTAATTGAGCTTCAATTAAGACTAAAAAATGGCTTAATTGAAGCGTACATAATGCTTAAATTAGGGGGTGTGAGTGTGAGAATTGGTATTGGTAAAATCGCCAAGGAACTAAATGTTAAACATCACGTTTTACACACGTGGGAAAATAGGGGCTGGCTAGGCTACACACCAGTGCTGAAGGACCCTGAAAATAACAACCAGCGGGTCTACTCAGAGGAGCAGTTGGAGCGAATTCGGTTCATTCATGGCTTAATTGAAGCCCAACGTGCACGAGGTGTGAAACGAACAGATATCGCTGAAGTAGAACAGGCATTGCTGGATAAATACGGTGGGGAAATCACGAAAATGCAAGAAGAAGCCACATTGCTTCCCTCCACTGTCGATGAGTTTCATCATCTGTTACTGCAAAATAATAAGATGCTTGCAGACATGGCCGACCAATTGAAAAAGAGCGATGAGGACAGACTTGCGATGATAGCGGAATACGAAAAAGAAAAACTTGCAATGATGGCACAACATCAAAAAGAAATGGCTGATATGCAGCGTGAGATGCAAATGTTTAAAGAAAAACTAGATGTGGCTGTTGAGTACATTCAGAAAGAAGAAGCGAAAGAGCCCGAGAAAAAGGGTTTTTGGCAACGAATTTTAGGCTAAATTTAGCCAAAAAGACGTGTACTCGCAGCAAGCTGCTCAAACAGTTGGGAAGAGCGTCTGAAAAAATGGTGTGTGGGGTGTCTCCTTCTATGTCAGCATGCTTGGATAATCCGCCAACACACTTGTCAGGAAGTAAAGGCGGATGTACGAAAACGAAAAAGAAGCGGAATCAGTCTAACGGGTTCGGTTGATGGGGAGAAAACATGAAATAACGAACGTATCGGGGACACAATTCGCATGAATTAGTTGTCCCTTTTATTGTTGATATATCAGCATTTCGGATAATTTAACACCATAATTAACACACTAATTCACATATCATTTTGAGAGACCGCAAAAATTTATGCGGTATTGTTAAAACTAGTGCTAAAAAAGGTTCGAATTTTCCTTTAAATCGAATGGAAACACCTGCACAGTGATCGGGCATTACAGTTAAAAAGTTCGTTTTGAAAGATATCATTTATTTAAGGTAGTTCGCTAAATATTTAGCGAACTATTTCTTTAAAGGGTAATAGGTAATTTGTGTTAAAATCTACTTATAGTTTGTAAGATGATGTTCTTAAATAAACAGGAGTTTAGTTGAAAGGGGTAATTTTATGTTTGCAACAAGTATGTTAGGCATTTTCTCTTTATTGATAACTATCGCTATACCAGTATTGTTGGTCTTTATCTCAATATGGATTTATCAGATTAAAAAAAATAGCGAAACACAAGTTGAGCAAAATAAAGAAATTATCCAATTATTAAAAAAGGGTTGAAACTGATTGTGAAATATTAGACAAAAAAACGCTCAGAAAAGTTCTGAGCGTTTTTGCTTGCCATTTACATCGTGAATTCACTGTTGAAATGTATGCTAATTAGGTTGTTATTTGCATTGTTTTTAGCATTTTTCTCCCCATGAACCGAACCCGTTAGAATCAGTCCGCTTCTTTTTCGTTTAACAATTCTTTTTGGCTGCTACGATGGCTTCCCATTTATCATTGTCCACTTGATCCGTAATATCTTTAAAGCCTTCACGGGTATTCTTTTCGACTTTTACGAGCGTATCCCCATCAAATGTGGCTTGGTGCTTAGAACGGTCTAATTTAAACGAGAAGACGTTTCCATCAAGTGAGGTCTCTGTAATAGCGATTTTGATTTTTTTGGGTTTTCGGATACCGCTTTCCTTCAACACCTTGATTTCTTGTTTTAACGCTTTATTTTCCGCCTTCAATCTATCCAATTCCTCGAGTAAATGCTCTACTTTGCCTGTTTTGGTTAAGATAAAGGCTTTGAGAGACTGCTCCGAAATACGAAGACCACGCTGGCTTGGTGCGCCTTTGGCGATACGTACAGCGTCAATGTCGCCATCTCGGCACCATTTCACCAACATTTGCTCGGAATCCGTTACCTTTTCAGGTGATTGCAGGCGTTCCATCGCTTGTTCCTTCGTCAAATTGTAGGTTTCAAAGTCTTTTCCGATTAAAAAATCCACTTTTCGCACTTCATTTCGTTGTTTTTCCATAAAAATCACTCCTAATTTTAAAATTTTAATTCAAAAATGAGACTGCTTTTTTATAACGTTACAACTTATTAACTTTATTTTACATTAAAGTTAATAAAAAATAAAGTTATAAAATTATAATTTTACAATATAATAATTTTATGCTTTTATAACTTTTTAAATAAATAAAGTTATAAAAATAAAATGTTATATTTTATCTCTCTTTTTAATTGAACGAATTATTTTTACAATTAATCTTATAAAAATAATTATGTTGTAAAAAGTAAAACGACAATATAAAACGGAAAACATTTTCTTTTGCTATTATGTAAATACAACAAAAAGAGTCAAATCCTTCTTTTTATTTTTATAAGGTTATCGTTTGATAAAGGTATAAAAACGCTGATATAATAAGAATTTATAGCCTTGTAAAATCATAACGTTTTAAAAAAATAACG
>Ga0233379_1000065_pt1 | contig 14437 bp, 10 predicted proteins | sample ElkDunMinimDraft_8_FD_180679 | JGI IMG/M metagenome (GOLD analysis project Ga0233379, IMG submission 180679) | Fecal eukaryotic communites from dung pellets of Tule Elk in California, USA - Elk Dung F1 | ecosystem: Host-associated > Mammals > Digestive system > Large intestine > Fecal | place...
ACAAAGAATACGATTACAACCTTTTAATACCACACGGCCTTACGACACATTATACAAATAGAAGAAATACCTTATTTCTAATAAAAAAAACCTACCTGGGATTGGTAGGTTTTTCATTCATTATTTAAAGTACTGGTTTTATAAAAGAGGATTTTCATGCTTCGCTAATAGCTTTTGCCATCTTTTTTCTACTTCCTCTTCAAACTCTTGTAATAAAGCTTTATTTTCTTCTTTCAACAAATGTTTTGCTTTCCCCATGTATGATAACCAATCTGAAACTGGAATGCGTTTTTTTCTTGTTTCAGGATTGTAGGTAATCGTCGTTTCACCTTGCTCTACTTCATATAAAGGGAAGAAACATGAATTAACAGCTGATTCCATAATAACATTTCCATAACGGTCTTCCGTTTTCCAGTTCAACGGACATGTAATTAACAACTTTCCGTATACAGGACCAACATTTTTTGCATACCACTCGGCTTTTGCCGCCTTTTTCAATAAATCTTGTGGGAATGCTTCACTTCCCGTGAACACATAAGGAATATTTGTTGCTGCCATAATTTGCGCTGTATCTTTATGATGGAATGCCTTCCCTTGCTGTTGTTTACCGACACCTGTTGTTGTAGTCATATGACCAAATGGCGTTGAATAGGACATTTGAGAGCCTGTATTCATATAGCCTTCATTATCATATTCTAACATAATGACTTTATGATTCCGTAATGCAGTACCAATTGCAGAACCCATTCCAATATCCATACCACCGTCACCAGTTACCATAATAAATGTAACATCGTCTGGAACATCAATTTCTCCGCGTCGTTTTAATTCAAAAAACGCCTCTGCTGTACCTGAAAGCGTTGCAGGACCATTTTGGAACAAGTTATGAATCATCGTTTGCTTGTGGGATGAATGCGGATATGCAGTTGTTGTAACATAGGCACAGCCGGTTTGGTATAGAACTACAATGTCTCCTTCTATCCCTTTAAAAAATAGTTCAAGTGCAGTAAAAATACCGCATCCTGGACATGCACCGTGGCCTGAAGCTAATCGTTTAGGTTTCGCAGTCAATGCACGCAACGGTGGAATTTTTACTTTTAACTTTCCGTTCTCATCTTGGTCTACATGAATTAAACCAGATTTATAATCATCACCACACATTGGTTCGATTACTGGTTTTAATGCATTTTCGCTTTTTCCAGGATAATGGCCATAATAATCGAATGGCTTTTCTGCCATGTTCTTTTTACTAGCTTCAATTACTAATTCAAAGAACGCTAAGGCATCTTCTGTATAAAAATCTTTTCCGCCTAACCCAAACACTCTGCTTAATACAATCGTATGATTGTTCGGATCTGATTGAAGAGCTGATTTTACCTCATGTGTTAAATTAGCTCCATTGGCACCGTACGAATCAGCTCTTTCACCAACTAATAGCGCTTTTACATTTTTTAAAGCGTTGCGAATTGCTTCTGATGGAAACGGTCGAATAATTGTTGGACTAATAACACCAGCCTTAATACCTTTTTTACGCAGTTGGTCTACAGCGTCCTTTGCTGTTTGAGCAGCTGAGTTCACTAAAAACAATGCTACTTCTGCATCGTCCATCATATAGGTATCTATTACGTCATATTTTCTACCTGAAATCTCACTGTATTGTTCGGCAACCTCTTTATACACATCATAAGCTGCATACATCGCTTCTGACTGTTGATAATGATTATTTAATAAATCATCACCATTCATATGCGCGCCGATCGTGACAGGTTTCTTCGGGTCGCGAGCAAAATGATAGTCTGTCGGACATTCTCCTACAAATTGTTGAACGACTTCACGATCTTTGAAGTATTGTACTTTCCGTTTTTGATGAGACGTAAAGAAACCATCATAAGCAACAATGACAGGTAATCTAACTTTAGCATGCTCTGCAATTTTCAGCGCCATAATATTCATATCATAGACAGCCTGAGGTGTACTTGCGGTTAAAATGACCCAGCCTGTATTTAAAGCAAAGTATAAGTCTGAGTGGTCCCCGCGAATGTCCAATGGCCCGCTAATGGAACGTGTTACTAAGTTCATAACCATTGGGAAACGTGTCCCTGATTGAACGGGTAACTGTTCTAACATGTACATTAAACCATTGGCACTTGTCGCATTAAATACTCGGGCACCTGTAACAGCTGCACCATAGCAAATACCCGCTGAACCATGCTCCCCATCTGCTGCAATTAGTTTAATGTCGTGCTGACCTCTTGTTCCCATCGCATCTAATAATTGAGCAATTTCCGTTGATGGGGTAATTGGGAAATATCCCATAAGATGATAATTAATTTGTGCAGCTGCTAATGCCGCCATTTCATTACCAGATTCAAAAGTAATTTCTTGCTCTGCTACTGCTTGTTTCTTAGGCAGTTCTTTTTCTAAAATACTCATTATTTCCCACCCTCCGTTACATATGGAAATGATTGCTTAACAGCATGTTCTTCTGCGTATTTCAGCGTTTCTCTCATTTCAGCTAAGGAAGATGTAGGACAAGCTTCTACACACTTCAGACAACCTTTGCAATATTGATAATCGATTCCTTTCAAGAACATCGTTTTACGCCCGCGCTTATCTTCTCCTTCTTCCCACACAAAGCAGAAATCAGGGCAAACTGTATCACACTGAGCACAATGAATACATGTTTCCACATTAAATGAAGGTAAAAAGCCTTGTCTAGATCCACTTAAATCCTTCAGAATGCTATTTGCCTGCGACGTAATGACACCACCGATTTCTTGTGTTTCAAAACCGAGTAATGATTGTTGGAAACCTGTTGTTTCCTCCTTCGAAGCCGATTCATAGGTTTTAAATTTTACTTCGTTATAACCTCTATTGAACGTATTAATATTTGGTTCTACTAAATGAGGATATTTCTTTTCAAATGTTTTTCTAATGATATCTCTCATATCATCAGGATTCAAAAAATCACATATTCTAAATAAAGCACCAAGCATCGCCGTATTGACCTTTGTTTTTTCCTCCACTGCTATTCCAAGTGCATCTATAATTGCTAAAGTGCCGTTATTTAATGTTAAATCTTCTTTGACACTATCAAAATCACGTGTTGTATTCACTAGTACAATACCATTTGGTTGTATACCTTTTATAACATCAACTGTTTTATAGAGAGCTTCATGAAAAATACCTACTACATGTGGCTGTTCAATCGGGCTATGATCTCGTATTTCAACATCTGGGTCACAGAAACGGATAAAACTTTTTACAGGAGATCCTTTTTTCTCTGAGCCATAAGATGAAAAGTTACATCCATTTAACCCCAACCCAAGAACTCCAGATTCTGCTAACATCTTCCCAGCTAAGTTAGCCCCTAATCCCCCAATGGATTCTAGTCGGATTTCAAAAAAGCCTAGCTCATTTTTCTTTGGTAATATAGACATTCATCTCACCCTCATTACGTTACTTCTTATCAGCATTTATTAGCTGAAAAATTTATATAAAAAATGCATCAAACATTTATAGTTGATTCCAATGCAATAACATCATTTTATGAGATGTTTGTTATTTTTGCTGTGACAATTCTATAACAATTTCATTTTTTTAATGGTACAGATAGCATAAATAACTTATTAACCATAATTTATCCAATTTCAGACATGAAAATTGGGTTATAACAGATTAATTTTTAAAATATAACAAAGGTTAGATAACGAGTGAATATTCACTCGTACCTCGCTCTCTGTAATTAAGCAACTTATTGTAAATCTTGTTTAAAAACCTGTAATCAACCTTCTTTTAAAACACTTATAAGTCGTGTATCATTCTCTGATGAAAGGGTAGTATGATAAAATAAAACCATACGTCAATGAAAGGAGTAGCATAATTTAATATGAAGGTAATTGCAGCTACACTAAATGCCAAGTACATTCACACAAGTCTTTCCATCCGATATTTAAAAGCCTATGCCCAACCAGAATATGATGTGGAATTATGTGAATATACAATAAAGGATCCTATTATCAATATTGTTACAGACTTATTTACGAAAAAGCCAGATATCGTTGGCTTCAGTTGTTATATTTGGAATATTGAAGAAACAATTAAAGTAATCGAACTTCTAAAGAAAGTCCTTCCAGATGTCACAATCATTGTTGGAGGTCCAGAAGTAAGCTATGATGTCGAATATTGGTTAGATCGGTTAACAAATGTTGATTTCATCATAATGGGTGAAGGTGAAGCAGTCTTTAAACAGCTTATAAGTTATTTGGATGGAAATGAACAACTCGATAACATTAACGGTATTGCCTTTAAAAAGGACAATAAAAAAACACTACGTCCACAAAGAGAGAAGCTTAATTTAAAAGAAATGCCCTCTCCCTATCGATTTCCTGAGGACATCCCTCATTTACCTAATCGAGTAATTTACATAGAAACAAGCCGGGGCTGCCCATTCAATTGTCAATTTTGTTTGTCAAGTATAGAAGTTGGGGTAAGATATTTTGATCGAGAGAAAATTAAGGATGATATTAGATATTTATTGAAAAACGGAGCAAAAACAATTAAATTCGTAGATCGTACATTTAATATTAGTCGAAGCTATGCAATGGATATGTTCCAGTTTTTAATTGATGAACATACTCCTGGTTCCGTATTTCAATTTGAGATAACTGCAGATATTATGCGCCCAGAAGTTATTCAATTTTTAAATGACCATGCACCTGCAGGTTTATTCCGTTTTGAAATCGGGGTTCAATCAACAAACGATTACACCAATGAACTTGTAAAACGCCGACAAGATTTCGAAAAACTTACTCGCACTGTTACGATGGTGAAAGATGGAGGAAAAATTGATCAGCATCTTGATTTAATTGCTGGCCTACCCGAGGAAGATTATCAGTCCTTCAAGAAAACATTTAACGATGTTTATGCACTTTCTCCTGAGGAGTTGCAGCTTGGATTCCTTAAAATGCTACGAGGAACAGGATTACGTATCAACAGCAAGCAGTATGGCTATGTGTATAGTGAATACGCCCCATATGAAATGGTAGCAAACAATGTATTAAGCTTTGAAGATATTATTAAGATTAAGCAAGTTGAAGATGTCCTAGAAAAATATTGGAATGACCATCGGATGGATCAAACACTTTCTTATATTACAAGCGAGGCATTCGAAACACCTTTTGATTTCTATCAGGAATTCGGCACTTTTTGGGAGGATATGGGTTGGTCGAAAATTGGTCATCAGTTAGAGGATTTATTTAAGCGCCTTTCCCTCTTTTTAGAATCGAAAAATATAGCGAATGTTGACCAAATTATCCACCTCATGAAAAAGGATTACTTGGCTAATCATAAATATAAACCGAGAAAACCTTGGTGGGACACTGGACTAACGAAAGAAGTACAATCGAAAATCTATCAAGAAATCATTCGAAATCCTGAGCTTGTAGGAAATGATTTTGTAGCACATGGATTAAACCAAAAAGAACTGTATAAACATACGCTAATAGAAGAAACGACATTCGCAGATGGTACAAAAGAGTATTTACTTGCCTACTTCCCACCAGCCGGAACGGGAAGCCGAATTTTTTCATTTTCTCTATAGTAGAAAAGCTCAATCAAAAAAGATTTTTGATTGGGCTTTTTTCTTTGTTCCTGATTTCTACCATCAAGTTAGAGAACATATCGGTGACTTATGTTATATCATTTCAAAAATGACATTTTTTGTTCACAATTAAATGAAATATTTTTACACAAAAATACTATAACCATAATATTTATAGTTATATCTTTAAATTTATTAATTTAACGTCTGACTAAAACTATGTTAAAATAGTATTAAGAATTAGTATTTTTTGATAATATGCAAAGAAGGGGTGAAAAAATCGCTTTAAAACCATCTAAGTACTATTTTCTGAATTTTGTAATGAGTTTGTTTTGTTTGTAATTTTGGAATTAAATTTATATAGTATGAAACAGAGGTATGCACCAAAATGCTATATCTATATAGTTACATTTATGTAAAAAAATGAAAAAAGGGGTACCTACATATGTAACTATACCTTCTCTCTGGAAGGACTTACATTCATTCGAATCATTACTACTAAAGGAAGGGGAAACTTATGAAAAAGAAATGGTCTATACTTTTATTGTCTATTGTAACCGCTGTTTTTCTTTCAGCGTGTGAAAAACCAGTTGTTTTCCAATCGAACGGACCGGTTTCTGAAATGCTATCCGATACGATTATCCTATCTATCATTACGATGGCTTTCATTGTTGTTATCGTGTTCGCTCTACTAGTTTACATGCTTGTTAAATTCAGAGCATCTAAACAACCGAAAGACTACGTTCCACCACACATGGAAGGTAGCCACACTTTAGAAATCATTTGGACTACAATTCCAATTATTATCGTTGCTTTCCTAGCTGTTGTTACTGTTAAATCAGTATATTCTCACGAAGGAGTTCCTGAAGGCTATGAGGATAAAGAACCTCTAGTAATCTATGCATCTACTTCAAACTGGAAATGGCATTTCTCTTATCCAGAAGAAGATATTGAGACAATTAACTATGTGAACATTCCTACTGATCGTCCAGTAGAATTCAGATTATACTCTTTCGGACCTATCACAAGCTTTTGGGTACCTCAGCTTGGCGGACAAAAATATGCGATGAGTGACATGGTTAATAGTGTTACATTCGTAGCGGAAAATGCACTGTCTATGGAAGGGAAAAACTCTAACTTCTCTGGACGTGGATTTGACCAAATGCAGTTCGAAGTACTATCAATGCATCCTAGCGAATTTGAAGAATGGGTTGATGAAGTACAAGCAAACGAAGAAGAGTTAACAGAAGAAAGATGGGATGAAATTTTAGAAGCTGAATTCCTTGGCAGACATACGTACACAGGAACTCACTTAGAATATGATCCAGCACCTGAAGGCGAGAACTCAGGCCATAATCATGGTGATGATGACTCAACAATCAATGAAGAAACAGATTCACACGATCACTCAAATCATTGATAAAGCAAGATTACGAATTACAGAAGGGAGTTGCACATTGTGAACTATCCAATTGAAGAATTTTTTCAATTTCTTAAAGGTGATCCTTTAATTATTGGAGCTACATTCAGTATTTTACTTGGTGGGCTTGCAGTAGTACTTGGACTCACATATTTCAAAAAATGGCGTTGGCTTTATGATAACTGGTTAACGACTGTTGACCATAAAAAAATTGGTATTATGTACATTCTTTTTGCGTTAGTAATGCTATTTCGTGGTGGTATTGACGCACTTATGATGAGAGCACAAACAGCGATTCCGGAAAACGGATTTATTAGTGCTCAGCATTACAATGAAGTTTTTACAACACACGGTTTAATCATGATTCTATTCATGGCAATGCCATTTGTAGTTGGATTAATCAACATCGTAGTTCCATTACAAATCGGTGCGCGTGACGTTGCGTTCCCTTATTTGAACGCAGTTAGTTTCTGGCTAATGGTAGCCGGAGGTATTTTATTGAACATTTCGTTCATTATCGGTGGTTCTCCTGATTCCGGTTGGACTTCTTACTTCCCGCTGGCGGCTGAGACTGAGACTGTCGGATCAGTTTACTATATGATGTCACTATTCATATCGGGTATTGGTACGACAATCACTGGGGTTAACTTCATTGTAACGATTCTGAAAATGAGAGCACCTGGTATGACATTAATGAAAATGCCAATGTTCACATGGTCAATTTTAATTACAATGATTATCGTTCTTTTCGCATTCCCACCATTAACAATTGCCATTATGATGGGATCATTTGACCTTTTATTCGGTTCAAATTTCTTTACAACACAAAACGGTGGTATGGACATGCTTTGGGCCAACCTGTTCTGGATTTGGGGACATCCTGAAGTATACATTGTTATCCTGCCTGCTTTCGGTATTTTCAGTGAAGTTATCACTGCATTCTCGAAGAAAAACCTATTTGGTTACAAATCAATGGTAGCTTCAATGGTTGCCATTTCGATTCTATCATTCACAGTTTGGGTTCACCATTTCTATACAATGGGTCAAGGAGCTCTTTCAAATAGCTTCTTCTCTATTACTACAATGTTAATTGCCGTGCCGACTGGGGTAAAAATCTTCAACTGGCTGGCTACGCTTTATAAAGGTAAGATTGAATTTACAACACCAATGCTTTACACGCTTGGCTTTATTCCAATCTTCACACTTGGTGGGGTTACAGGGGTAATGCTTGCGATGGCTAGTGCCGACTATCAATATCACAATACGATGTTCCTAGTTGCCCACTTCCACTATGTATTAATTCCAGGTACAGTATTCGCTGTATTAGCAGGATTCTATTACTGGTGGCCAATGTTATTCGGTTTCAAACTGAATGAAAAACTAGGTAAAATTGCATTCTGGATTATTGCTGTTTCATTTAACGTGACATTCTTCCCTATGTTTATCTTGGGATTAGACGGTATGACACGTCGTATGAGTACTTACTCTGAAGCAACTGGATTTGGTCCATTGAACATGCTTTCATTTATCGGTGCATTAGGAATTGCTGTCGGTTTTGCAATCCTTGTTTACGGTATTTACTGGAGCGTTCGCTACGAGCCACGTGGAATCAAAGCTGATCCATGGGATGCTCGTGGTTTAGAGTGGAGTACATCAATGCCTGTTCCAGCTTATAACTTTGCACGTGTTCCACAAGTTTCAACACTTGAATCTTTCTGGAATTACAAGCAAGGTAAAGAAGAACTTTTCAAAGGTAAAATCGAAGAAATTCACATGCCAAGCAACAGTGGTGTACCGTTAGTAATGGGTATCGCCTTCACACTTTGGGGCTTCTGTGTAGTATTTAGTTGGTGGATTCCTGCGATTATCTTCGCAATTCCGATTTTCTGGACATTATTCCATCGTTCATTCAATTACGATAAGGGATATCATATCCACGTGAAAGAAATTGAAGAAACTGAAAGAAAATTAAACCATCTACGAGGTGAGAAAATATGAAAATAGATAACTCACTACCACTCGAATATAGTACAGAAGAGAATCGTCTGAAAATCTTCGGTTTTTGGGTATTCTTAGGTGCAGAAATTATGATCTTCGCTACATTGTTCACAGTGTATGCGATTCTTGAAAAACGTGTAGGTGCTGGGCCTATCGGAGCGGATATTTTCTCGCTCCCTGGGATTTTGGCTGAAACATTCATCCTATTAGCTAGTAGTTTTACAATCGGTATTACAGTTCATGCTTTCCGAATTGGAATGACAAAAGCTGGAATCAACATGCTAATTCTTACGTTAGTTCTTGGGTTGGCATTCGTTGGTATCGAAGTTTATGAGTTCTTCCATTATGCACATATGGGAGCTACTTTCTCAGCAAGTGCTTTTGCTTCTTCCTTATTACTAACTCTAGGTACACACGGTGCGCACGTGACGTTCGGACTATTCTGGGGTATTGCCATCTTAATTCAATTGAAGAAACAAGGTTTAAATGCTCAAACAGCTAATAAAACTTTCATCTTCTCATTATACTGGCATTTCCTTGATGTAGTTTGGATTTTCATCTTTAGCTTTGTGTATTTGAAAGGACTGATGTAATATGGCGAAGCTATTTCCGAAGTCTCATGTAATTGGTTTTATATCATCAATTGTACTTACACTTCTTGCTATGACAGTATTAGTATTGGATGTAAGTTTTGCAAGTAAAATGATTATTCTGTTCATTACAGCCATTTTACAAGCCAGTTTACAATTATTCTTATTCATGCATATTAGTGAATCTGAAGATAAAAAAGAACTATACATCAATATCGCTTATGCTGCTTTCGTAGGTATTGTTACGATTGTAGGATCATTACTAGTAATGGTTTGGGATATGTAAACACAAAAAGCTTGCAGATTAAGTTCTGCAAGCTTTTTTTTATTGATTAACCGATAATCACACGTTCTTTTGGATAATGGAAATTCTCTTTCTTCCCTTTTCTACCAATCATAAGTAGAAACGAGATAACCCCTACCCTACCAATAAACATTAATACAATCAATAATATTTTCCCAAACGAGCTAAACTCCGGCGTAATCCCTATCGATAATCCTGTAGTACCAAAAGCCGAGCATACTTCAAACATAATTTCAGTTAGGGAAAAAGACTCTGTTATCGTTAACAGAAAGATAGATACAGATGTAAGTATAAAGGCAATTAAAGTAACGACATTAGCTTTTGTAATATCTTCATCGTGTACTTCTCTACCAAACATTTTAATCGTTCTATGTCCCCTAGCAAACTGAATAATAAATAATATATTAATAGCAAACGTTGTCGTTCGGATTCCCCCACCAACAGAGCTCGGTGAAGCCCCTATAAACATCAATCCACTCATTAGCAAAAGGGTTGGCTCGGAAAATTGACTAACATCCATCGTTGACAATCCTCCACTTCTAGTGGAAACGGACTGGAATAATGCATAGAATAATGTCTCATGCCAACTCTTTTGGGCAAAATAGTTATTAAACTCCAATACTAGAATCATAACTGTCCCAAATACTACTAAAATAGCAAATGTAACAGTCGTTAATTTTGTAAATAACGAAAACCTGAAGTGCATTTCTGTATTTTTTCGAAATAGAAAATTCTTCACTTCAATTAATACAGGAAAACCAATGGCTCCCAAAATGATTAAAATGATATTAATAAATTGGATGAAATAATCATGGGAATAAGGCTGAAGAGATCTTCCGGTTATGTCGAAGCCACCATTTGTCGTAGCACTGACAGACATGAAAAGTCCATGTAAAAAGGCTTCAGATACAGAAGGAAAATAGTTAAGTAAATAGATTCCCAATATCAATGCACCAAACAGTTCAATAAGAACAATCAATATAAGTACTTGTTTCAATAAAGCCACTATACCTGATAAACTTATTTGATTTTGGTCGATCATGATGAGCCTTCGCTCTTTAAATCCTATTTTCTTCTTGAATAATAACCACATAAATGTTCCTAGCGTCATAATCCCTACGCCACCAAATTGCAACACAAACATTAGAATAAAATTACCCGTTGTACTGAACGTTTCAGATATATTAATGACTGTTAACCCTGTAACACTTACAGCACTAGCCGCCGTAAAAAAAGCATCAATCAATGATAATTCTACCCCTGGTTTAAGTGCAATTGGTAAACTAAGTAAAAATGTTGAAACCGAAACCGCAAGTAAATAATAAAATACAATGATTTGGGCAGGTGTTAGCTTTTGAAAAAAACTTTTTTTTAGCATCGCCTAATCCTTTCAAAGACCAAAAATAATAGTTGTAACCATGAACATATACAAAATAAAAAGCAAGAGAAAAGATCTCCTACTTTTATCATGCATCTCAATATTTCTATTGTAGTTGCTCATGTATATATTGTCTATCTTTGTTTTCTATGCTGCTTATTAGCGATACTTTCATTTTCTATCCTATAATGACCCTTTCCTTCAAAAGCTTGTAGTGATCTTTAATTTTTTCCCGACCGAAAATTAATAAAAAGGAAATAATACCAATTCGTCCAATAAACATTAATAAAATCATAACAACTTTACTCGGAAAAGTTAAATCAGCCGTTATTCCTAATGATAAACCAGTAGTTCCAAATGCAGAGCACACTTCGAAGATAATGGCAATTAACGAAAATGGTTCAAAAACACATAATAACACTGTTGCCGTAAAGCAAAGGATACCAGCAACAATAATGACTACAAAGGCCTTCATTATGTCTGTTTCATGAATTTCCCGTTTAAATACCCGTACATGTCTGTTTCCTCTGGCAAAGTGGTAAATACTAAGGCAAATGACAGCAAATGTTGTTGTACGAATTCCTCCTCCTACCGAGCTAGGCGAAGCGCCAATAAACATTAACACAGAAAGAATGAGTAATGTAGGGACTGAAAAGTCAGCCATATCCATCGTAGCCAAGCCTGCATTTCTCGTTGTAACTGATTGAAACAAAGAATAGAAGATTTTCTCATGCCAGCTTTTACCTGCTAGAAAATGAGAATACTCTAGTAAAAAAATCATAATTAATCCAAACAAAATTAAAGCAAAATAAGTTGAGGTCGTTAACTTCGTGAATAATGAAAACCTAAAAAAATGGTGATTATCTTTTCTGAAAAGGAAAGATTTCACTTCAATTAATACAGGGAAACCAATTGCCCCTAAAATGATCAACATCATATTGATAAACTGAATAAAGTAGTCGTTTGCAAATGGCACTAGTGACGCACCTACGATATCAAATCCAGCATTCGTTGTTGCACTTACCGACATAAATAAACCTTGCAAAAGAGCTTCAGGCAAGCTTGGATAATATTTCAATAAATAAATTCCCAAAATGAGAAACCCTACCGCCTCAATCAATAAAATGAGGAACAATACTTGCTTCACCAAAACAACCAACCCTGATAAAGATATTTGATTTTGATCCGTCATAATTAAACGGCGTTCCTGGAGACCAATTCGTTTTCTAAGTACTAACCAAATAAACGTACCTAGCGTCATAATGCCAATTCCACCAAATTGCAAAATAAAAATGAGAATCAAGTAACCGATTACTGAAAAAGTCTCCGTAATATCTACTACGGATAACCCCGTAACACTTATAGCACTGACGGCAATAAATAATGTATCAATAAATGATAATTGAACACCTTCTTGTAAAGCGAAAGGCAAATGAAGAAGAAGCGTAGACACGATAACAGCAATAAAATAATAGGCAACAATGACTTGATATGGTGTGAATTTATAAAAAAATGCTTTCACTTTCATTTCAATAGGATGTCCTTTCTGGCATATAACTTAGATAAATCAGAACTAATATGAAATACCAGCAAAAAATTTATTCCTGATTACTATATATCTTTACGTTTCCCTTTTTTTATCTTTTTATTTCTTAAGATATTCATCGAGTAAGATGCAATAAGACTTGCTACTTATCCTAAAAAAGTGTGGATGGGGAAGTTTTTGATTTTGACTAAAACTCATTTTTAAAACAAGTTCAGAGAATAAACGAGTCGATAATAAAGTTGGTTAATTGGAGCAGAAAGTGTGAGATTCCTGTGCGATTAGCGGGACTAGTGAGATCCCGCAGGTAAGTATACAAAAATAGCCTTGATTTTTTAACAAGGCTTCCAAGAATAAGGACCTTTACCAATAAAGAAGCTACATATACAACATGAAACAACACAAACTATCCATACAGAGATAACAGATACAAATCTCTGTAACTTTCCTATAAAGGAGTGATAAATATGACAAACAGCAATAAATTACTAGTGCCAGGCGTTCAGCAAATGCTTGATCAGTACAAATATGAAATTGCTCAAGAATTCGGTGTCTCTTTAGGTTCTGATACTACCTCAAGAGCAAATGGTTCAGTAGGGGGAGAAATTACGAAGCGACTCGTCCAACAAGCTCAAGAACAAATGGGTAGAAGACTATAAACATTTATATATATTGGCTATAAGAGGCTGCTTACGGCAGCCTCTTTCAATGTTTTTACGTCCGGTAGTTATTGCCGGTCTATGATCTTTCTAACATCACTAATATCCCTTGATATAGTGTTTATTTGTTCATTGTATTCTAACCCTTCAACAGAATGATAATGGACTTCTACTCCCAATCCGATGAATTTCTTTTTTACGGTAGGCTCATTCGTAAACTTTGTTGCTAGTTATGATTTACTTGCACTCCAGGATACTTAAGAGTAAAGTGAGGTGAGCTTCTGCAGAAGTATGAGCCGGCCTGTGGTGCCTCCCTGTCCCGACCTCTCGCGCAGGAGGCTCGTCAACTTTTTTGGACTCATTTCACTCTCTGAACTTGTTTAAAAACAACAAGCTTTTAGAAAACAGCCTTACGGTAAAATCTCTATATAAATGAATAAAGACACTGCGTAACACAGTGCCTTTATTCATTATTCAATTGTCACTTTTTCAGCATTTGAAGTTTAGGGTCAACTGACACCATTTTCCTTCTCATCGAAATGAAGGATAGGACCATTAAAACGGATATCGTTCCAAATACAAGAACCATGTTTTTGAACCCGATTGTGTCCAGGAATAAACCAGCACAAACGAGAATGACTTGAAATAATACACGATCAAGCATGCCCCTAAACGAGAAGAAACGCCCATGCATTTCTTTATTGACCATCGTTTGAAATAAGGTTGCAGCTATTGGGAAAAACACACCAGCTGCTATACCGAATAACGCAAATGAAATAATGGAAGGAATTTTCATATCAGCGAAAAACAATGATAAGTGAGTGACTGCCATAACTGAAGCAGACAACAGCATCATATCAATCGGATTACGTTGATTAGTTAATCTCCGAGCCAAAAATGCACCAATCATGAAACCTAAACCTTCTGCTGTATATAACCAACT
>Ga0233379_1000067_pt1 | contig 14292 bp, 13 predicted proteins | sample ElkDunMinimDraft_8_FD_180679 | JGI IMG/M metagenome (GOLD analysis project Ga0233379, IMG submission 180679) | Fecal eukaryotic communites from dung pellets of Tule Elk in California, USA - Elk Dung F1 | ecosystem: Host-associated > Mammals > Digestive system > Large intestine > Fecal | place...
TATGGTCTACTGTGTTTTATTTAAAGGCTGTTTTCGTAAACTTTGTTGCTGTTTATAATTGATTTCCGCTCCAGGATACTCGCTTTCCGCGGGGCGTGCGGTGAGCCTCCGCAGGTGCAGGGCACCTGTGGTGTCTCACCTGTCCCGCTGCACCCGCAGGAGTCTCGTACCTTGCGCTCCAATCAATCAACTTTTTTAGGACTCATTTTTACTTGAATTTGTTTAAAACAACAATCTTTTAGAAAACAGCCTTTATTAATAAGAGAAGTCCTCAGGAACAACCTCATCTTTAGCTGCTAATAGCACAGACAAGCGTATTCTAGCCTTCTTACTATCGTAATCTTCTCCTAAAATGACACCTCTCATTTTCAAGTCATGTGCGCTTCCCTTGTAACCATACGAAGGATATACTTTTCCTTCTTCTGCACTCGTTGTCATAACTAGTACTACATTTTGATCTAGTGCATATTGAATAGCATCTAGCATCATCGGTGTAACTTGTCCGCGGCCTACACCCTCAAGGACAATACCTTTCGCACCAGCAGCAATTGAAGCATTAATGAAGACACCATCTGAACCAGTATGACATTTGACAATATCTACTCTCGGAATATCTTTCACTAACTTGTAATGTTCTTTTCTGATTGGTTTTTGATAAATACTAACAACATCATTGTCAATAATGCCTAAATATCCGTAACCATAAGACTCAAAGCCTTGCAAATTAGATGCATGAACCTTTTTCACATATTTTGCAGAATAAATGCGTTCATTAAAAACTACTACTACCCCAACATTATGAAGCAATTCACTCGATGCAGCATAAATAGAGTTTTTTAAATTTGAGAATACATCCGTCCCAACTTCAGCTGGCGATCGTTGTGAACCAGTTACAACAATTGGTCTATAGTCATTTATTGTAATATCAAGAAAATAAGCTGTTTCCTCTAAGCTATCTGTCCCGTGAGTGACTACAATTCCGTCAACCGTTTCATCCTTTAATTCGTTTTCAATTGCTTTTCTAATAACATTCATCGCATCATAATCAATATGCATAGATGGTAATTGCATGATATCAACGATTTTTAACTCATAACCTTCAGGTAAATCACATAAAGATGCTAATTCCATTCCACTAATAGCACCTGAATCAAGTAAACCTTTGTTTATTTCTTTACTCGCGATCGTTCCGCCAGTTGTAATTAATGTAATTTTTTTATTCATATTGTCACCTCGCTGTTCATTATCTTACTATAAACTAACCAATGGATAAATATAAAAAAGCATACATTTTACTGTATGCTTTAAAAGTACTAAGAAAAATATTCTATAAATCCTATTACTTCATTTTTTGGTTAATCCACGCAGCAATACTTTCTCCATGAAAACGACCATTTTCAATAAAAATTTCATTTGCGTTATTACCAGCTGCAATGACTCCTGCAATAAAAAGATTTTCCACATTCGTTTCCATCGTTTCAGGATTGAACTCGGGTCGACCTGATTCCTGATCGATATGTACACCCATTGATTTAATAAATGGATGATCAGGATGATATCCTGTCATTGCAAAAACATAATCAGCCTTAACTGTTTTTTCTTCGCCACTAACAAGGCTGTATAGAACTTTATCAGAAGTAATTGCTTTAACTTCTGCATTGAACTCCATTACAATTGCACCATTTCTTACCAACGCATCAAACTCCGGTAAAATCCAAGGCTTTATACTTTGGGAATATTCTTGACCACGATATAATACCGTTACCTTTGCTCCTGCCTTCACAAGTTCTAAAGCGGCATCTACACTAGAGTTCTTTCCACCAATCACCGTAACATCACAATTAAAATAAGGATGAGCTTCTTTAAAATAATGAAATACATGTGGTAAATCTTCACCAGGTACATTCATCATGTTAGGCTGGTCATAATATCCCGTTGCTACAATAACATATTTCGTTTCATACCTATTTTTGGAAGTGTCCACAATAAACGAACCATCCTTAACCTTTTGGACCTTTTCAACCTTTTCAAAAGCATGAATAGATAAATTTTTCCGTCTTGCTACTTCACGATAATAAGAGAGCGCTTGATTTCTCACCGGCTTTCGATTTTCCGTAATGAAAGCTACATCACCAATCTCCAGCTTTTCGCTTGAGCTAAAAAACGTTTGATGGGTAGGATAATGGTACAAGGAGTTCACTACATTTCCTTTTTCTATGATCAAAGGATCTAACCCTATTTTCTGTAAGGCAATTGCTGCCGCCAAGCCACAAGGCCCTCCACCAATAATAATTGCATCTTTTGTTATCATTTTACTCTCTCCAATCAATCATAAATCATTTAGTTTCATTAAAATTCATAATAAGATGCAAGTTCCTTCATTTCAATAGTATTTACACAAAAACAAAACTTCTATCAGGTGACGATAGAAGCCTTGTTCGTGTAATGCATATTTAAATCCATCCGCGGAAACGAGAAGCTTCAGCCATTTTTCGAACACCTACCATATACGCAGCCAACCTCATATCAACTCTTCTAGTTTTTGCGATTGAATAAATATTTTCAAATGCCGCTATTAAAATTTTTTCAAGTTTCTCTTCGACCTCTTGCTCGGTCCAGTAATAACCTTGATTGTTTTGAACCCACTCAAAATAAGAAACCGTTACACCTCCTGAAGAAGCTAATACATCTGGTACAAGTAATATGCCACGTTCAGTCAAAATTTGAGTAGCCTCAAGAGTTGTTGGGCCATTTGCTGCCTCAACCACGATTTTTGCTTTAATATCATGAGCGTTTTCATCCGTAATTTGATTTTCAATCGCGGCAGGTACCAATATATCACACTCTAATTCTAGTAATTCTTTATTTGTTATTGAATTAGAAAATAAATTTGTTACAGTACCGAAGCTATCTCTGCGATCGAGTAAATAATCAATGTCAAGTCCATTCGGATCATGTAATGCACCATAAGCATCAGAAATACCAATAACTTTAGCTCCTGCATTATGCATGAATTTCGCTAAGAAACTACCTGCATTACCAAAGCCTTGAATAACTACAGATGCTCCTTCTAGATCTATACCCTTTTTCTTCGCTGCTTCACGGATGCAAATTGTAACACCTTTTGCTGTAGCTGATTCTCGACCATGAGACCCACCTAATACTAAAGGTTTACCTGTAATAAAGCCTGGAGAATTGAACTCATCTATTCTGCTATATTCATCCATCATCCACGCCATAATTTGAGAATTAGTAAATACATCAGGTGCAGGTATGTCTTTTGTAGGTCCAACAATTTGGCTAATTGCTCGAACATAACCCCTACTTAACTTTTCTAATTCTGAAAAAGACATTGTTCTCGGATCGCACACAATCCCACCCTTACCACCACCGTATGGTAAATCTACAATGCCACATTTCAAACTCATCCATATGGAAAGCGCCTTCACTTCATTTTCCGTTACATCTGGATGAAACCGTATTCCCCCTTTTGTCGGACCTACAGCATCATTATGCTGAGCACGATATCCTGTAAAGATTTTCACACTTCCATCGTCCATTTTTACAGGTATTTTTACAGTAAGCATACGTAGTGGTTCTTTTAGAAGTTCATAAACTTCTTCCGGATAACCTAATTTCTCCAAAGCTTTATGGATAACTGTTTGTGTAGAAGTAAGTACATTGTCTTTTGTATTTTTATTATTCTTCTCGGAAACCATAAAAGGACCTCCTAGATACATCTTCATAATTTGTCTATACATTGTCAGTATACACTTTGTTATACATAAATCCAAACAATTAAGTAATTATTTTAAATTATCCAACAAATACAATTACCCAACATATTAGCTATCTATTTACCTTCTTTACTATATTTACTAAAGTAATCTACGAAGGTTTGAATCACATTTTTCTGCACAAGTGTTTTTCCATGCTCTTCTAAAAAATGATTGGAATAGGAGCTTAATGTTCCGAATTCCTTAGCAATCGCCCTTATCGCTTCATAATCTGACTTTTTAATATCTTTTAAATATAAATAATACAAATGGCTGTGATGAAACAACGAACCGTCATCTACCAACTTTTGTCTATCGAAAATAATACATAATTCAATTACTTCTTCAACACTTGGAAGACATACAATCATTTCTGACATATTCGAATCATTAATACCATTTAATTCATCGTAAGGGCTAAATAAATCTAGACTTTGTGAAATAAGCAATACAATACCATGTTCATGCAATGAATATATTTCAATCTCCATAGAATCTTCCCAATAAACATCTATTTCTTCACAGGCACGTTCTATGATTCTTTGCAAAATAGCTTGAATCTTTGTACTACTTGCTTTCATCTCCTCTTTTTCTAATCCATTTTCATATATGTCTTCATACGTTAAATATATTTTAAATGACTCATCGTTAAACCTTTCTACTCTCAAAACATTTGCCTCCCATAAGAAAACAGTCCTTTGCTACATCTTATGAAGTGTTCTACGGTCTGTGCATATAAAAAATGAGCCTCATTTGAGACTCATTTGTAAATAGTAACTCCTTTTGCCTGCCCGAGGATACTAAAGCGTCCTTGGCGGTTATCGGTGAGCATCCTCGGCACAAAGGCGACGTGTCGGTTTCTCACCTTTCCCGCTTCTCTAAGCAGGAGTGTACCACCTTGCTCCAATCAATCTGTTTTTAGGCCCATTTATTCTCTAAACTTGTTTAGACTAACAGCAACATTTTAGAAAACTGCCTAGATAACATTAATCATTCTTTTTTTCTGATGAATTTTTAATCGTTAATAAATGCGTCTCCGCTTTTGCTCCCAACCGAAGTGGCAAAAAGGTTGTTCCGTATCCATTACTCGTAAGCGTCAATGTATTACCATGTTTTTCGAAACCACCTAATTGATATCGCCCAAAACCGAAAATGCGAATTTGTCCTCCATGGGTATGACCAAACAAAGCCAATGAAATATCATGTTTTTCTTTCACTTGCGGAACAATTGCTGGGGAGTGACTTACCAATATTTTAAACGTACCTTCTTCACTATCTTGCAGAGCAAAATCTAAACGTGCTCTTTCAAACCCAATATAATCAACACCAAGAAGCGAAATTTTATCACCGGTTTTAGACTCGAATAAAACCGCTGTATTATCTAATATTTTTACACCTAAGTCTAATAAAGTCGCATCAAGAAGGTGATAATCCAACTCATAATCGTTATTACCCCAAACGAAGTAAACTGGACCAATTTTCTTTAATCTGTTAATGTTTTCTTTTATTTGCTCAAAGGATACTCCCTTTTCCGCTAAATCTCCTCCAATGACAACAACGTCCACCCTTCCTACTTGGTCTATCAGCTCCAAATCGATCATTCGTTTATGAATATCTGATATAAAAAAGATTTTTATATTACCAAAGCTTAACGGAAAATGATCGAAATACAATACATCTTCTTTAAGGTTATTTTCCCTAGCTAATTTCCACATATAAAAGAGTAGACATAAAACTAAAACGGCTACTACGCAAATACCAATCCAAATTCCCAATCTAAATTCCCCTCTTCTTTTTCTCAGTAATTAACTTACTTTTAAAAACCATATACAATATTTTGTTTTAATTTTAGATTTTGTTAAACGCTACAGATGACTCTTTATGAACAGTATACACTAAGCCTGCTCGTCGTTTCTTGCACTGCTACGGTCCTTGTGGTTCTTGAACTTCCAAGCTTATCTCTATGAGGGAGTCGCCATCCGTAGATGAAATCCATATGAGTTTAGCAAAAACACCAGTGGAAATAACAGGATTAATATTAATAACGTTTCATTTGTAGCAGTTTTATCAATTGGAGCAGAAGGGAAACTCCATTTGTTGTAAAAGCATATCGAAAACAGAAATAAGGAACAACGATCATATAAACAGAATTGAAGATGTCTGTATAAAGCGGAATTCAATCGAATTATATTGATTAAATAAGTGAATTTATAAAAAGAATACCATATTGGGCAATTATTCAAAAAGAATCCCTCTATAAAACACCATTTCTAGTGAATCTAGAGCATGTATTTACGAGGAGAAAGTCCCACAAAAAAACTAAAACGCTATCGATCGTTAAATCAATAGCGTTTCTATATTTACTTATTTTCATGATACAAATTAATATCGTAATTTTCTTTCAGCATCGAAAAAACTTTATGTCGTTCTTTCCAAGCACTTTCCTTTTTCCACAAGTCTTTACTGCGATCAACAATTTCACATCTTAACGCATGATATTCTTTTTCAGCCTTATCCATTTTCTTCTTTAAAATTAGCATATAACCATATATTCCAAAAATAACAATACAGTAAAAGAATGTACTGGAATTACTAATAAATGCAAAAAACATATCAAAAAAAGAATAGGAATATGGCTTTACATATAAAATATAGACGTACCCAACATACACTAAGGCCAAGATTATCGTAATAAGTGTCGTCCTAAAATGCTTTTTCTTAAGAAAATCAAATTTTCTTTTTCGGTCAATAACATTTTGTAGCATTCTTTTCGTTGCTTGGTCTGTCACTTGATCATCTAACATTACAATTAAAGAATCCATCTCATCACTCCTTACATTCTTCAATGTAAATTGTATGAATGGTTGTCCTTAAAAAGAACGTTAGCAATCTTTCAGTCTATTTTTTTAATGGTATTTTCAGTACTTGTCCTACCTTTAAAGTATTATTTGAAAGTCCATTCCATTCCTTAATCAATTCTATTCCATCTTGTGAAGAATAATAATTCATAGAAATACGAAATATCGTTTCATTTGCTTTTACTACATGTTCAACGATATCGTAACCATCTTCTGTTGAAGTAGAGGATTGCTCCTTTGTTTCTTCCTTTGTTTCACTACTTTCTACAGTTGTAGTTTCAGCCTTTGCTGCTTCATCTTCTGTTTGATTATTTTCTTTTTTAGAAGTATCTTCTGTTATATCTATTTTTTCTTCTTGCTCAGTTACTGCTTCTTGATTTATATTTTCCTCATTGTCCTCTTCTATTTCGACTTTCGTTGGTTCTTCCTCACTGTCACTACCGATCATAGTTATATTAGGAATTTCTTCATTGTAACCACTATCTTTAGATGAAGCTGAACTTTCATCATCTGACAATGAATAAAAAATTGCCATTATTGTTATAGGTAAAAGAATAAAAAGTAATCCTAAAAGCTTTATTAAAGGAAACTTGATTTTCCATTTAATTTTCGTTTTTTTTCTACCATGTATTTCTTTTCTTGATGGTAAATGAGATGTGCTAAATTCATCGATACTATCTTTATGATCGTTAATTAATAAATAATCCCTCTCATTATGGTTAGAATCTTTCATTCAGAGCACTTCCTTTCACTATCCATAATCAATGTTCTTTTGTGCATTATTCTAATATGTATACCAAGTAAAAAATCGATAATAAAATGAGCCATTATCGTAACAAATAAATTATCTGTTACCTTGAACAAGACTCCAATAAAAAAACTAAGTAATGTAACATTCAAAAATAAAAACGGATTAAATAAATAACGATAGTGAACAAGAGCAAATATAACACTAGCGATCCAAAGGTTTGTATGATATTGGATAATCCCTCTAAATAGAAATTCCTCGCAAATCGCTATAGTTAATGTTAAAAAGAATATCTTCCAAATAGGAATAGAGCGAAAAATTCTATTATTTATTCCTCCATCATCAAACCATGATGATGGTAAAAATTTCATCAATATTAAATCAAGAAGTACTACCGATATACCAGCAGTGACACCAACGTAAATTATATTTATATCATTTATTTCAAAAAGATTAAGAAGCTGAGACAAATGGTCAAATGAAAATAATGCTAAAATAATTGAAATAATGAGTACAATGAGCTGCGTTAGCCACACATTCAACAATAGCACTTCATCAGAAATATTTTTAATTATATCCGCTTGTTTATTTTTCATCATAATAGTCATCCGTTAATAAAAATTGAGAAAGTTCCCTTTGCCAATTCATTATTTCAATCGTTTGTTTTGATAGTTCATTTTCACCTGATGAATTAATGTAGCTTTCTAATGAATCACCACAATTACTGCAACACACTGGCACCTCAATACTTGTATTATCTTCAAAGTATTGTAAAATCCTTCTTCGGTAACAACCATTTCCAAATAACCACGCATAGAAGAATTGCCACTTCATTTGTTTCTTTTTCAATCCTTCTTCCATATGAGCTTTCAAACAATCTAATTTATATTGGATAGATCCTTTTGTATTTTCCAAAAAATACTCAATAATTCTTTCTTGCACTTCTGTAAGGCCAATATATTGTAATTTAGATTGGGTTGAACCAGATAAGGAATTAGAAAACTCCATTCCTCCAATTGAAATTAGCTCTTGCTTTAAAGCTTCTAATTGGACCTCGGATATCATTTCATTTTCTAATAAATATAGAGGGATACTTTCATCACCATTATTGTAAAGAAGAATGGCTACACTTGGTAAACCATCTCTTCCAGCTCGGCCTATCTCCTGCACATATGCTTCTATACTAGATGGAAGATGAAAATGAATAACAAATCTTACATCCGCTTTATTGATACCCATTCCAAAAGCACTTGTAGCACAGATGATTTGTATCTGGTTCTGAAGAAATTGCTGCTGAATCAAGGTACGGTGCTCCGAGCCTAAACCAGCATGATATACAGCAACTCCCTGCACACCCTTTTCTTTTAGAAATCGGCATATATTCTCCGCTACTTTCTTACTAGAAAAGTAAATAATTCCTGGTTTTTGCAAAATCTTAACAAGTTGGAGCAATCGTTCTTCTTTATCTTCATAATTTGAAAATTTTTCAATGAACATTCCAATATTAGGTCTATTTACCGTACTAATAACTTCTTGACAGTTTTCTATATGTAAAAAATGTTTGATATCTTTTCGAACTTCGCTTGTTGCAGTTGCTGTCAAAGCTAACGTTATTGGATTGTGTAGTTGACTCCGAATACTTCCCAACTGTAAATAATCTGGTCGAAAATCATATCCCCATTGAGAAATACAATGTGCCTCATCTACAACGAATAACCCTATCTGTAATGTTTTCAACGTATTTACAACCGATTGTATTTTCAACATCTCTGGAGATAGAAAAATAAATAAATAACGATTTATATTTCTTAAAACATCTGCTTTTTCATCTCGACTTAAAAAGGAATTCAAAGCTACAACTCGTTTTTCACCATTTACCTTCAGTTGCTCTACTTGATCTTGCATTAAAGATACTAGAGGTGAAATAATGATTGTTGGCTTATTTAATAGATATGTCGGAAGCTGATAACATAATGATTTCCCTGTACCCGTTGCAAGCATCGCTAACGTATCATATCCGGCCAGAACTGACAGTACCGTTTCCTTTTGCCCCGCGCGAAAAGATTGATAACCAAAATATTTGTGTAATGTATGCTCAATGTTCAATCAGAAATCCCTCCTTCGCGCAAGAGCCAATCTAATCTGAAAATAACTAATATCTGATGGTAATGCTTGCTTGATCATTTTAAGCTGTTTCGTTTGTAACGTTTCTATAATGTCCATTATTTCCATCATAGTCTCATTACTAATAAACTGTTCGACATTCACATTTTTCCCTTGAAACGCCAATTCAATAATATGATCTTCAATCGTATTTCTTTTTAAATTCCGAATAGATGATATCTCTTCCACTGATAGGCCTTGTTGCAAATAACGAAATGTCGTCACACTACTTTTCGTTAATGGTAACTCATCTTCAGCTTCATCTTTCTCATATACACCATTTAAATAAGGATATTTATCTGACTGACTTGCAACTTCATCAATAATAAAATGAAGTGCATTTAGGAATTGATAGTGAACGAATGTTTCATCAACACCGATGATTTCTGCAATCTGTTGATTACTATAGCCAATTCGATGAAAGCCTGACAACTTCATTAAGAAAATATCCGCTTGATTTCTCGGCAATTGAATCAATATTTTTTGCATTTCATCATATATTGAGAAAGATACATTTTTCAAACTCATTTGTTGCTTGAACAAATAGTTTTTCACCCAATTTTGGACTGTAAGATCTCGTTGCACTCCGTAATATTTTTTATTTTGATGCACACTATTAGAGATAACTTGAAAAAGAAGTGAAAAGCGCTTCCAATAAAGAGGGGCAACTTGATGAAATTGATGTCCATTGATGTGCGATATTAAGTTCTTTTCTACTTCCAGGTTCCTACTTACCTCAATTCCAAGAACAGTCATTGCATATTCATCACTGTCGTTAACCAAAGTAATCCACTTATTATCCTGAAAAAAGCGAATGATATTTTGAAAGTCCTTCCTGCTTATATCAGGGTAAGTAGCAAAGAAGTTAGAAATACCAAATAAATATCCATCCTGTATTGTTTGTGAGGATTTCTTTCCTTTTAGAATGTGGAAAATAGAATAGGATGTACGCTCACCATTTATTTTATTTAAACAAATTAATACAACTTTTTCTAAATAAGAACGAAACATCATTTTATCAGTCCTATATACCAACATATTTCACTCTTTATTTTATCAGATTTTATCAATTTCTGCTGAAAAACATTCCGACACTTCCTATTACAATTTTGTAAACAACTGAGTAATGAAAAATATTATCATGAGTAAATACTATTGAAAAGTTAATGTATGACATATACAATGAAATTAAGTTATAGGTTTTTATCAAAAGGTAAAAGCTATTTATAGCACTAAATAAGGGGGAGGTTTATATCATGGCTAAATATACAATTGTTGATAAGGATACTTGCATCGCTTGTGGAGCATGTGGAGCAGCCGCACCTGATATCTATGATTATGATGATGACGGTATTGCATTTGTTACACTAGATGATAACCAAGGTATTGTAGAAATTCCTGAAGTACTTGAAGATGACATGATGGATGCTTTCGAAGGTTGCCCAACTGAGTCAATTAAAGTTTCAGACGAACCATTCGATGGTGATGCACTTAAATTCGAATAGACTGCAAAACAAAAATAAAGAAAACGGGCATATACACCGTTTTCTTTTTTTATTTATCTTTGTACTTTCGGTCATATTTATTGTCGCTGCACCGCAGAGGTGAAAGACTTCGCTGTGCCTTATGCTCCGGCATTTTCCTGCAGGAGTATTTCTCTCTTCCGCTCTAATCAATGAAATCGATTAAGAAACAACAGTTAAACGAATAAAAAAGTCAGAGAAATCCACTCTGACTTTTTTCGTGTTTATATATTTAATTAGGTTGCTAAGCTTTCCTCAAGCAGGACACGTGAGCTCCCAAAGCAAGAAGTGCTTGTGTGTCTTAACTGTCCCACTGTTCTCCTCGCACCTTACATCCTTTAATCGCTCGTTTCATTACTTAACAGTCGAAAGTTTAGTAAGCCATGGCTGCATTTTACTAAATAGTAGCAGAAACACAGTCATGATAAGAACCCCTTTAATAAGATTAAATGGGAAAATCGCAGTTGCAACTAATTTAATTGCTTCTCCTAAATCCATATTCATAAACATTCCATACGCTGGCAATATAAAGTAGTAGTTCATAACAGACATAAAGAGTGCCATAAATATTGTGGCTACTACTAGCCCAATTATTAGCCCTTTTTTTGAACTTACTTTTTTATAGATATAATAAGCAGGTAAAACGTATGCTATTCCAGCAAGAAAATTAGCAATGTGTCCAATAGGTACACCTGATTCGCTTCCTGTCATCACGAAATCTAACAAATTCTTCAATAACTCTACAAGAATCGCTGCTGCTGGTCCAAAAATAATTGCCGCTAATAAAGCAGGAATATCACTGAAATCGATATTCAAATACGGTGGAAACCCTGGGAATGGGAAGTTTAAAAGCATAAGAATATACGATATACTGCTGAACATCCCAATCGCTACAAATTTTTTCAACTTCTTACTTTGCATTTGTACTCTCTCCTTCTTTTCTGATCTCCTTCTGAAAAGAGGATTGGTTCAATTCCTTGGCATACATAATAAAACCCTTTAGCCAGTTAAGCTAAAGGGAGAAATTTGTCAAGGTCAAATAAACGTTTTTATTACCATTTTGAAAAATAGAAATAAAACGCCTGAACCCCCACCTTCTCCCATCCAGACTATACTGTCGGCTTTGGAATCTCACCAAATCAGCTATGAATATGAAATAATCACATTCATAGGTCGCGGGCTTAGAAGAGTACACTTCAACACCGCCGGTCGGGAATTTCACCCTGCCCCGAAAGTAGATCTTACTTTATTATTTTAATATACACACTTTATTATAAATGATAGCAAAGCCATTGTATACAATTATGCTTTACTACAAACATTTTTTGACATTCATTATGTAAAACGCTTACAAAACAAACCTCAAATTGACAGTTCACTTTATGTTTTGTAAAATTGTTTTTAACTAAATTTTTAAAATATTCATAACTCAGGATGGTGTTATTCGTGTACAAAATTTTAGTCGCTGATGCTATAAAACCAGAAGGACTAACTCCTCTTCTTAATGCTTCTGGCATTGAATTAGTGCAAGAAACAGTTGAAGAAGCAGTTGACAATCTTCATGAAATGGACGCTATATTAGTTAGAAGTGCAACAAAGGTAACAGAAGATTTAATGGACAAAATGACAAATCTTAAAATAATTGCAAGAGCCGGTGTAGGTGTAGATAATGTCGATATACCAGCTGCTACAAAACGAGGTATTGTTGTTGTAAATGCTCCAGACGGAAATACAATTTCAACTGCAGAGCATACTTTCGCCATGATGGCATCATTAATGAGACATATACCCCAAGCACACTCATCATTAAAAAATGGTGAATGGAAGCGAAACTCTTTTTCAGGCACAGAACTATACGGAAAAACACTAGGAATTGTTGGTATGGGGCGTATCGGAGGAGAAATTGCGAGCCGAGCAAAAGCATTCGGCATGAAGGTTATAGCGTTTGATCCATTTTTGACTGCTGAACGTGCAAAGAAAATGAATATCACTAATCTTCCTTTAGATGATTTGATTCAGCAAGCAGATATTATTACAGTACACACACCATTAACAAAAGAAACAAGAGGTTTAATTAATAAAGAGAAGCTCTCAAAAGTAAAAAAAGGTGTTTATTTAATTAATTGTGCACGTGGAGGAATCATTGACGAAGATGATTTATACGAAGCTGTTAAAGACGGAAAAGTTGCAGGTGCCGCATTAGATGTTTTCGTTGATGAACCAGCTATTGACAATAAATTATTAGAATTAGATTCAGTTATCGTTACACCTCATTTAGGTGCATCAACAAAAGAAGCCCAATTGAATGTAGCCACACAGGTCGCACAAGAGGTTCTGACATTTTTACATGGAAATCCCGTTTCAAACTCTATTAATCTACCTGCTATTTCAAAAGAAGTATTCGAAAAAATTCAGCCTTTCTATTACATGATAAAACAAATAGGCAGCATTGCTTCTCAGTGTACCAAAGAGGGAATTAATGAGATAACTGTTACTTACGCAGGAACTGTACTTGATTTTGAAACAAGCCTTTTAACAAAAAGCCTTTTATCAGGATTCCTAAGTTCTAGAATTGCACTTAACGTAAACGAAGTTAATGCCTTGCTAGTCGCCAAAGAACGTGGCATCACAGTCGGTGAGAAAATTTCACAAAATACATCAGGATATACAAACACAATTTCTGTTACTGTTAAAAGTGATATTCGTCAATTGGAGATAAAAGGAACATATATCGAAAATTATGGCCCTCGTATCGTTAGCTTGAATAATTTCACTATTGATTTTGTTCCGGAAGGTCACTTATTATACATCCAACACACAGATAAACCAGGTGTTATTGGACGTGTAGGTAAAATTTTAGGCGATAACGAAATCAATATTGCCACGATGCAAGTTGGTCGAAAACAAGTAGGCGGTGAAGCCATTATGGTTTTATCTTTTGATAAACCTCTATGTGATGAAGTTTTAAACACGTTGTTAGAACAAGAGGACATCTGCCAATTACATCGCATTTCATTGTAATATCATTATCTGCTTCATCTTATAACTTAAGGTGAAGCATTTTTATTTATTTAATTCAACTTTCCAACTTTTAAACCGTACTTTAAAATAGTGGATTTACATAGACAACTGCACTTTGCTTTACTATTAATTGCTGATTGACAAATATAGTCGTCTCATCTCCTAGATTATTTAATACCTGTAATTCTGCAATAGAAACATCG
>Ga0233379_1000068_pt1 | contig 14218 bp, 10 predicted proteins | sample ElkDunMinimDraft_8_FD_180679 | JGI IMG/M metagenome (GOLD analysis project Ga0233379, IMG submission 180679) | Fecal eukaryotic communites from dung pellets of Tule Elk in California, USA - Elk Dung F1 | ecosystem: Host-associated > Mammals > Digestive system > Large intestine > Fecal | place...
AGTCTGCTAAACCTAAATCGAATACGCGGCCTTCATCATAAGCATTTTTAAAAACTGTAAACCCATCTCCACCTTTTGCAGTGAATGCATTCGTTGCAACGACATATTGTGTTGGCGCATCAATTGGTGTATATGAACCGTCCTCTTCTAATACTTCCATCGTTTGAACTCGGTTACCTTTCTCTAACGAGCTATCAAAAGTAAACCTCATGCCAGAAACGTGTAAAAATCCGCCATTTTCATTTGGATAAGAGCCTACACTATGTTCTAACGCTTCTTTAATTTCCGCTCCTGTTAATGTCATAGTAGCTAATGTATTTCCAAATGGTAATACAGTCAACACTTCTCCTACAGTTATTTCACCTTGGTCAATACTTGCTCGAATACCGCCACCATTTTGGAAAGCAATAACGGTATTTGGATTAAATTCCTTTGCTTTATCAAGCATCGCATCTGTTATTAAGTTTCCAAGCTCCGTTTCATTTTTACGAACACTTTTATCAACTGAACGAGGATTCTCTAATGCTTTTACTGCTGTTGCACCAGTTGGCGTATTTTTCACTGTTGCAATTTGATCAGCATATGGTTGTAACAATGCAGCCGCTTCTGGATTTGCTGTTTTATCAGCAATTTTGATTAACTTACCCTCTTGATCGATTACTTTACCATCTTGGTCAAATTCCACATCGAGTGTTCCTAGATATTCATTATACTGATAAGCTTGTACAATAATAGTTGGGTCTTTTTCCGCACCATTTTCATCCTTAGTGATAACGACAGGCTCATTAAGTTGTGTATGACTATGTCCACCGACAATAACATCGATGCCATCCACTTCAGTAGCTAATGTCAAATCATTGTCAACAGCTGGATTATCGTCATAACCGATATGTGTTACTGCAACAATTTTATTAACTCCTATAGCTTCAAACGCTTCGACAGCATCTTCAGCTTTCTCTATATAATTTTCAAACTTTACCTTACCAGGATTGGCAATATCCTTTGTATCCTCAGTCGTTAATCCGAAGAAACCTACCTTTTCACCATCAACCTCTTTAATAATTCCTTTGTATATTTCGCCATCATTTGGCTTATCTACAATAGAATCTGTAAATAACGGTTGAAGGGTGTTATCTTCACTAAAATCTACATTCGTACTAACGATTGGGAATTGCGCCGCTTTAATAAATGCAGCTAATTCTTTATGTCCCTCTGAATTTCCTAAATCAAATTCATGGTTTCCTAACGTCATAACATCATATTTCATCAAGTTCATGAAAGTTAAATCTGCCATTCCTTTAAATTCATTGAAATACAATGTACCAGAGAAGACATCCCCTGCATCTACTAATAAGGCACTCGGCTTTTGTTCACGAATTTCCTTCACTGCTGTTACACGTTTAGCTACATTGTCCAAGTTCGCATGCGTATCATTTGTATGCATTAACGATAAAGAGAATGTACCCTTCGAATCTGTTATACGGCTTTCGATTTGTGGATTAATGTCTTTAATTTTATTGACGTAATCACGAAGGTTTTCCCAATCCGCTAATCCTAAATCTGTAACGCGTCCTTCATTATATGCTTTTTGGAACACCGTAAAGCCGTCCCCACCTTTTGCAGTAAAGGCATTAGTAGCGACAGTATATTTTGTTGTTAATTCAATAGGTACATAAGAGCCGTCGCTTTGTTTTACTTCCATTGTTTCCACACGGTCGCCAGCTACTTTTGTGCTATCAAAAGTAAACCGCATACCCGCAACATGCAAGAAACCTCCATTTTCACTTGGAACTAACCTTACACTATGCTCTAATGCTTCTTTAATTTCAGCCCCTGTCAATTCCATTGTTGCTAAAGTATTACCAAATGGTAAGACAGTTAAAATTTCTCCTAATGTGATTGGGCCTTCGTTTATATCTGCGCGTATACCTCCACCATTTTGGAATGCCATTACAGTACTAGAGTTGAATTCCTTCGCTTTATCGAGCATTGCATCTGTAATTAAATTACCTAACTCTGTTTCATTTTTGCGAACACTAGGCTTTGTGACATCCCCACCGTCACGAGGAGAGGTTAAAGCTTTAACAGCAATTCCATCAGTTGCTGTGTTTTTTACTAGATCAATCTTATCTTTATATGGCTTCAACAACGCCTCAGCTTCTGGATCTGCTGTTTTATCAGCAATTCTGATTAGCTCGCCAGCTTGATCGACTACTTTACCTTTTTTATCAAATTCTACATCCAAAGTGCCAAGATATTCATTATATTGATAAGCTTGAACGATGACAGTTGGATCTTTTTCTTTGCCATTTTCATCTTCAACCACTAATACTGGTTCGTTTAATTGTGTATGACTATGTCCACCGACTATAACATCAATTCCATTTACTTCTTTTGCTAATGTCAAATCGTTATCATAAGCCGGATTGTCGTCATAACCTATATGTGTAATCGCCACAATTTTATTGATACCTTGCTTTTCAAATGCTGCTACTGCTTTTTTGGCTTCTTCTATATAATTGCTGAATGTAACGTTTTCTGGACTTGAAATATCCTTCGTTTCCTCTGTTGTTAGTCCAAAAAAACCTACCTTTTGACCATTTATTTTTTTTACAACACCTCTATAAATAGAGCCGGATTTTGGTTTATTCGTAATTTTATTTGAATACAAACCTTTTAAATTCGGATCATCATTATAGTTTACATTTGTACTGACAAATGCAAAATTACTTCCTTTAACAAAATCAGCCAGTGCTTTATGGCCCTCAGAACCCGAACCTAAATCAAATTCATGATTTCCCATTGTCATTAAGTCATATTTCATCAAATTCATAAACTGAAGGTCAGCTTGTCCTTTGAACTCGTTAAAATAGAGCGTACCTGAGAATACATCACCAGCATCCAATAATAATGCGCCTGGCTTGTTTGCTCGTACCTCCTTCACTGCTGTTACACGTTTAGCAACGTTATCCAGATTGGCATGAGTATCGTTTGTATGCATAATAGAAAGAGTAAAGTTTTTCTTTCCTGGTGGATTGGCTTTTTTAAAGACAAAGCTGTATGTTAGCTTCTTTTGTGCTTTTCCATTCACGAATAAACCGCTAATTGTTAATGTGTATTTTTTATCATAATGTAAACCAGTAGCTTCAAGTGTAACTGTTTTACCATCCGCATCTAGTGTAGCTGATTTAATTGTGATACCTTTTATCGTGAAGTTACTTATCTTTACTGAATCTACTTTTCCAGTGAGCTTCACTTCTAATTTTGTATCAGTAATAGATTTTACGTTTTGAATTGATACTGTTTTTGAAGATTTGGAGTTATGTCCTTTATCAGGCGAGGATTTTCCATAGTTTGCCATCGACTTATATGAATTGTAACTACTTGTTGCAAAAGTCTTACTGCCAACTTCCTCGGCAGAAGCAGTTGGTGTAACTGTTCCAAATATAGCTGTTACTAGAGCTACTGCTACAATTACAGATAGAAATTTTCTGAATTTTTTACTTTTTACCTTCATATACATCTTTCCCCTCCTCTTACAATAATTCTTTATTTATTCCATATACGTATATGAAATATGCAACACCTCCTTCAGAATGATAAAAGAAAAATAATCCATAGATGTTATCCACATAGTATATGATGTGTAAAAAAACAAATGGTTTTTGAGGCTAAAAAACTGAGGTCATTAAAACATGTTGCTTCAACTTTAATGAATTGATAATTTTTATATAAACTACAATTAGCAGCAATCTACAACTCTCTCTTATTCATTTGCAACAATAAAAATATAACATACTAAATTTATACTTTTGTATATTTTTGGTAATTATTGAAAAATGATAAATTTTTACTAGCATCATTACCTTTTCATAGCCCAAAATCCTAAATAATCTTTCTTACAAGAAGGATAAAGGCAGACTTTTCACCCTGGAAGTGTTAGTAATAAAGACAGGCATTAAGAGGCTAGATATAATTTAGAAATTTGTTAATTAACCATCTTGGGGACGTTCCCCTTGAAGATGAAACGACCAAGACTTTAAAACTATATCTTGACTTGTATGCAGTAATTTTCAAACTTGATTCCCTTAATTTTGATATTATCCCGAAGTATTTTTCATTACTTTATGCAGTAATACAGTAATTTTCAATTTCCGCCAGAAAAATGGGAAACTGGTAAGAACTATCCAAGTATCGAAGTAATCATTGGTTTAAGTGATTTATTCGGAATTACAATAGATGAAATGTTAAGGAGTGATGAAGAATTGAAGGAAAAAGTAATACGAGATAGTAAAAAATTGGCGTATCCGAAATGGAAAACGTTCTTTGACAGTGTGTTTTTATTAGGGGTATTTTTATTAGTCGTAAAACTAATTATCACAGGTTTAAATCATTTTGTTGGGACAAATATTATAATTCCAGATGGCTTACCAAAAATCATGTCAAATTTACTACCATTAGCCTTAATGATAATTGGTGGAGCCATTTCAGATCAGTTGAAGAATAAATATATTGATTAATTTAAAGTTAGTAAATTAGCGTTTTATTGGCATGACTAATTTTAACTTCCTCTAAAATAAGGAATGCATTTACATCAAAACGTGTATTATGCAACTTAAGTAGTTCACGTAAATCATCTGGATGAACTTCTTTCCATTTACCATCTAAACCCTCAATAAGTTTTTTATATTGCTCTCTTCTTAAGCGATTCCAAATCTGAAGTCACTTACCACCTGTTGTTTATCTTGGATTAATTTTATAAAACGGATGCGTAGTTTTCTTTCCGCAGCTTTCTTGTATTCTTCGATTTTTTCAATTGAGAAATCAATTCCATAACGAACTTAAATGAACGTAAATCTTTAGACAAACATCTCTTTTCATTTACTTCTTATTGTAAATTCTTACTTTCTTTTCCCGTTTTTCAATAACAAAAAAGCCGAATCATTGTGAATCGGCTTTTTTCTCTTGATCGATGAACTCCATTTTCCAACTGAAGTAATCATTGTCACTATTTTTTTCATACTTTAATAACGCATCGAACTTATTTCCTTTTTTGCTTGTTAACCCTTTTGCTACTGCTTGACCGTCTTTCAACAGCTGTTTAACCATTGTTTTTGTCGGCTTTTTCTTCATCGTTGCGAGGAACTTATCATTCTTCCATATAACAAATTTACAGCCATTCCTCCAATTGGAGCAGCCAAAACCTTTTTGTCCTTCTACTACAGCGCTTTGACATAATGGACATTTCCCTAGGAACTCTGCTTTTTTCTCTTCAGATTTCGACGTACCATAGTGGATAATAATATCACCATCATTTTTGATGCTTTCTACTGATTTTCTCGTAAAATCAAAGATGAAGTTCATAAATACTTGGCGACTTACTTGCTTCTTCTCCATATCAGATAATGCTTTTTCCAGCTTACCAGTAAACTCTAAATCAAACAGTTCCTTTACGGGGAAAGTTTCAACCATTTTGCGACCTAAGTCACTACAATGAAGGCTTTTATCTTGCGTAAAAATGTAACCAATGTCTTTTAGCTTCTTAATGGTTTCCGCCCTCGTTGCTGGTGTTCCAATACTGAAACCGCTCAGTACCGCTTCATCATCGTCATAGTTTTTCCCGCAAGTCTCCATTAGACGAAGTAATGTCTTTTCCGTATGATGCTTCGGCGGTTTCGTTTCATGCGATGTGACTTCCGCTTTTGTAATTTCTAGCTGTTCATTTTTTTCAACAACAGGTAGGAAATTATCCTTCGATTCAATTTTCTCGACCTGTCTCCAGCCCTCAATAATTTGCACACGACCTTTCGCGGTAAAATGCCCTTTAATCGCCTGATCACTTAGCGAAATAAAAACCCGTGTTTCTTCATGTTCAGCAATTGGCATGAATTGCATGATGAATCGATTTTTCACAGCCGTATATACGATTTGTTCATCTATTGTTAATGATTTTGGTATGACATATGTTGGTGTAATAGCACTATGGCTCTCAACTTTAGTATTATTAAATAGTCGCTTTGTTTTCGCAAACTTTATTTCATCTTCATAAGGCAAACCTTTTTTAACTGCATTGAGCACTTTCGCAGCCCGATCCACCAAGCTCTCCTCAAGAGCAGTACTCGCTGTACGAGGATAGGTTATATACTTCTTCTCATATAAAGACTGAGCAACCTTCAACACTTTATCAGAAGTCCACCCTTTATATTTACTAGTCACATAGCCTTGTAAATTAGATAGATTAAACAAATAAGGAGGGTACTCTTTTTTTCGTTCTACTTGCTTATCAGCAACAATCCCATGTGCTTGCTGCAATGCTTGATGAATTTGTTCCAAAGCAGCCTTATCCTTGAACTTGTCTTCTTTCTCTTCTACATATGTAGCAGCAAACTCATCTCCCCTTATCGTTTTAAAGGTTGCTCCTAGCTTGTAGTAGTTATCCGGTACAAAATTCTCAATTTCCTTATCACGGTCATAAATAATTTTTAATGTTGGAAAAATGACTCGCCCAACATTTAAGACCCCTTTTCCTTTTTGATACTTTAAAGTAGCAACCGAGGTTAAATTAATACCTATTAGCCAATCTGCCCATTGTCTACTTACTCCGGCATCCTGTAATGAACGCAAATCTTTGTTCGGACGGATTTTTTGTAATCCAGCCATTACTTCATCTGCTGTCCATTCATTCAGCAATAGACGATAAACTTCCTTCGGTGCTTTAATATTATAGATAATACTATCACCGATCACTTGCCCTTCACGATCATAGTCACATGCCGAGATAATAGAATTAACATCATTGCGAAATAATAACGAACGAATAATGTTAAATTGCTTATTTGCTCCACTATCCACTTTATCACGATTTTTCGGACTACTTTTCACTTTATATTGAAATTTCTCCGGTATAAATGGGAAATTCTCCATTTTCCACTTCGTCATCTTTTCATCATAATCTTTGGCATCATATAATTGTAATAAATGACCAAATGCCCATGTTACAATATAATTTTCTCCCTCAAAATAACCGTCTTTTCGACTCTTGATATTAAGAGCATCTGCGATATTTTTTGCAACGGAAGGTTTCTCTGCAATTATTACTGCTTTCATATCAGGTCCTCCCACATTTTAAATATGTATTAATATAGAATAACATATTCCGAGTGAAAATTCCCTGCCAACAAAAGCGTTTTTCACGGACTTAATGTAGCTAAACAATGCTTTTTAAGTGATATTCATACTTGTTTATCGATGTTTTTATAAAATTATCGAGATTTCTTTCTTTTATAGATATAAATAAGAACAATTGCTAATCCGAGTACGAGCGAGACTAAAATTATTCCTGAATAACTATTTGAGATTTCACTTTCAAAACTTGTTGACTGTCCCTTCCCTAGTTCAGTTGCTTTAATTCCCTCACCTAGTTCAACTAAATCAGTATCTGCTGAAGATAACAAAGTCGTTCTAGAACAAAGACCAGCCTTCAAGGTTCCACTATCTTCCCTAGCGTACACTAAATATTCTTCATTTAATGCAAATTCAAATCCGCAACTAGCAGAGGATCTCTCCGTATAAACGACCACTTGCTTTTGATTGAGACCTTTCCATGATTGTTCTACTTCGAATAAAACTGCTACTAGATCAGCAGAAGATTGCGAAAAAACATTTTTGTTCTGATTAACTATTTCTATAACCTTTCCTGAAAACACTGCAGAACTATTCTCTAATTCTTGTTGTACCGGATAAGGTTCAGCACATGAACAGGCATGACCATTATTTGGTGCATATACAAACAGAGTAGAGAGTAACACCATCATTAAAAATGCCAACTTTACTATATTCAAGAAACTTCTATTTTTTTGCATATTTTTCATCCCCTTTTTAAATAAGACGGTGAAAACTGCGAAATTGTTACAATAATTGATTGCAATTATTGAGGATTGCAAATTCCAACTAATAAAACTCCATCCCAACTTGTTTAGAAGGATGGAGTTTTTGTTCTCAAAAAGTACTATTTCGTTCAATTATAGCGTTTTATCAAATATTTTTCTTCCCTTAGGCGTCTTATAGCCTCCCGGAAAAAGTAAGCCATTAGGTAAGGAATACCTAGTTAAAAGATTTTCAATAGTATCCGATTCAGCATGCTGCATGGCATTAACGACAATATTACCGCACGCTCTGGCATCATCTAATGCATTATGGTGGCTAAATCGATACCCTAATTGTCTAGAAACATTGTTCAATTTATAGTTTGCTAGATTAGGCCAAACTGCTTTCGCAATCGTAACCGTGCAATTATAAGACAAATTCGGATATGGCGTACCGTAATCATCCAACACCCCTCTTAAACAGCTCATATCAAAGGCAGCATTATGAGCAAAAACAAGATTTCCATCTAGCATCCCCTTGATTTCAGGCCATAAAGTTGCAAAATCCGCTGAATGTTTTACATCATCATATGTGATTCCATGAATGCTCGTATTGATAGGATGAAAATAGCTATTTTTCGGTTTTATTAATTCATAATATTCATTGACGATCTTACCGTCTTTAAAAGCAACTATACCAACCGAACAAACACTTGCTCTTGAGGCATTCGCTGTTTCGAAATCCAATGTAACAAAATCCATTTATTTGACACTTCCTTATTATTTGAGAGATGAATAGAAATATCTTATATCTTTTCTATTAACATTATATAACAAGATTCTACTTAAAACATAAGTTAGTGTTTGTTTAAAATATGTAGTCATTTGAAGCCTTGACAAAGTACAATTTATCCAGCAAACCATATAGCGTAGTATCTACAAACGAAAACACACGGATTCAAATATAACCGTGTGTTTTCTATATACTTTATTTCAGATGTTAAATTGCACTAATGAATAATCTTACTTTTCTTCGCATTTTTCGTAAATTGTTCGACAACATTCATTAATGGTTTCTTTAAAATCGTTCCTAAAATGATAAAAAGGACAGAGAAAATCAATAAGACACTGATGAATTTTGTCGCATTCAGCCAGATGACTCCTCCAACGCCCTCTCTTAACAAATTGACGGCATACGTGAAGGGTAAGAATGGATTAATCCATTGAAAAAACGGTGGAGATACTTCGATTGGAAAGTTGCCTCCTGAGCCTGAAATTTGTAAGACGAGTAAGATGATGGCTATACCTTTACCGATATTACCGAAAATCGCCACAAGCGTGTACACAATAGTTGTAAATGCAAAACAAATGATAAGACTAAAAAGAATAAAAGACCATTTATTATGAATGTCTACTCTTAAAATGAAGATATTCCCAAGTGCTACGACTATCGCTTGAACAGTTGCAATTGTTAAAAATGTCAACCCTCTTCCAAAATAAAAATGATGTGGTTTATACATTCCCTTTGGCATTTCTACATTAACAGATAACATTGATACTAGCAGTAGTCCTCCGACCCATATAGCTAAAGCAGTATAAAAAGGTGAACTTGCCGAACCGTAATTGGCTATCGGAAACTTCTTCTCTTCTACCAATTTGATCGGATTCGATAAAAAGTCACTATCACTCTCCACATCACGGCGCAATAATGAAATAAGGTCCTCTACACTAATTGATGCTTTCGCTTCATTCAGTTTCTCTGTTGTATTTCCAACAGCAGTCGTAAGTTTTGGCAAAGAGTTTTTCGCTAAATCATCCGCCAACTCAACTGCCTCCATTAATTTAGGCATTTTTTCTTCGACTAGTTGGGCAGTGTTTTGCATTTTTTCTTCAATACCGGGTAAATCATTCTTCACAAAATCACTTGCTTTGTTCATTTTATCTTTTACAGCAGGAAATTGATTCGTATAAAAATCTGTCGCCTCATTAATACCTGTAATGACCGAGTCCAAATTGTCATTAATGATGTTGTTAGCATTTTGCAATCTTTCTTCCATCTGAGGAAGATTTTCTTGAAATGATTGAAGGCTCTCGATTGCTTTTTGCACAATTTCTCCTGTACTTGTCAATACATCCGATACATTAGGCAACTGTATTTGCATTTCGTGTAGAGTATCTTCAGCCGTAGCAATGTCACTTTGAATATTTTCCAATACTGTCTCAATCGCTGGTAAATAAGTATTATCATAATCATTCAAAATGCTGCTAACTTGCTGATCAATGTTAACCGCTGAGTTGTAAACGTCAGTTGTACTACTATTGTTAATGTTCTTAGAGAAATCATTTACAGAGGTTTGTAATTTTTGGGTTTTCGTTAATAAATTTTCTAAGATAGGAGAAGTTACACCTTGGTTTAATAAACTATCGATATGTCTTAATTGAATGTTCATTAAAGTCGATTGCTGTGATAACAACTGACTAATCTGATTTTTGCTATTAGACAATGGTACACCCGAGTTACTTAGTTGTTTCATTTGCTCGGCTACCGTAACAGTTGTATCTGCCATATTTTTCACAATCGTCATATTTAACTTCACTGCTTTGGCGATTGTATCAAAGGCCAGTTCTAACTTGTTGACAAAATCATTTACTGTTTGAATATATCCTTCACTATTTTCACTTAACTGCTCAAGCTTTGGTAGCTGGTTTTGTACTGAAGCAATGACTTCGCTAGCATTTTCCGCTTGGGCAATAACACTTTGAAGTGTTTCTTCAAAAGAATTGTAGTTGTCCATAAAATTATTCAGTTGATCTGCAGCAAGACGAATATCAGTTGTTTTTCCTTGCAATAGTTCAACCTTTTCTCCAACTTGTTCAAGCTTCGGTATATTTTCTTGAATTTGCAAAACTTTTTGTCCCGCTTCATCAATAGCTGGTATATAATCCGTTAAAGAAATAAGCTTGTTCACTTTTTCCTCAAACTCTGGTAAGTGTTCTTCCAAAGCGATTACTTTCTGACCGAATTCATTGATTTTCGGCAAAGCATCTTCGATTTCATATAACTTATTTTCAAGTTTACGAATGGTGGGCAAATCCTTTTCTAATTCAATACCGATGTTTTCAAATACGGTTAACAAAGCTTGAGAAACTGTGTCAACAAATTGAGAACTAATTTGATTGGTAACGGTAGTCGCTCCCGTAGTAGTGATTTTCGGAGTTATGGCATTAATTTTATCATTCACTGTGAAAATAATTTCTGCTTTTTCATGCTCACCAGACAATATACTCGACAAGTTTTCTGAAAAATCTTTCGGTATGTATAAACTAGCATAATAATCTCCATACAAAACACCTTTATCTGCCTTGTTTTTACTAACAAACGTCCATCCAAGACTTTTATTTCCCTTTAACTTATTAACAAGTTCTTCACCGACATTGATCGTATAGTCTTCAAGGTTCGTTCCTGCGTCATCATTAGCCACAGCAATTTTAATACCAGTTGTATTGCCATATGGATCCCAAAGTGCTTTTATATTAAACCAAGCATATAGTGACGGTAAGAGCATTAAAGCAGCGATTAATAGTATCGCTCCTTTTGAACGCGATATTCTACGCCAGTCTATCCGATATATATCCAAAACTTTTTTCATTGTCATTCTCCCTTATCCGACATGTCTCATTGAATTTTACTATCTCCAAAAGTGGGTGAATCATGTTATAAAGGACAAGGGGTGGTGTTGGCAGACGTCACTTTCTTCTTGATACTAACGTATTTTATATATCCGCTCATATTTTTTCCGATTCCGCTCATAACTTTTCCGATTCCGCTCATATTTTTTCCAGTTCCGCCCATAACTTTTCCGATTCCGCTCATATATTCTTTCAACTCATATTTATTTTCAGTTTACGAAATTAGATTTTCCAAAACAAAGTAAAAAAACGCCTACATAATGTAGACGTTTCATATAATTATTATGAAATAGATTTATTATATTGATACTTTTTCCATTGAAAACGAATAAAACAACCGATACAGTAACCGAATGCCGATCCTAAATTAGCACCAGCACACATTGCGATAAATACATAGTATACAATTGGTAAGCCAATATAGTAGAAAAACAATGCCATTGCCAGCATTATAAATGCTAGTAAGCTGTTAAATTTAAGTTGATCACGATCTTCCATGATATGTTTTTTCTCTTTGTTTAGGAACATTTTTCCGATTATCATAATAGGATTTTTACCCAAAAAAGCACCTAAAGCAAAATAAACAGTTGGAATAAGTATTAATAATGGCAATTGCGTAATCCACGCTGCTGCTATTAGTATAATTGTAATCCAATTATTAAGCCGAACTAACGGTTGTGGAATTGTAAGTGTTTCATGCCCACTCATTTTATAGCCTCCTTCAATTCTTAGTATTAACGTATGAATTATATGATTTAAATGATACATTACTTTCCGCTGTTTGGAAAGTTAAAAATATTCTGCATTAACTCTTTTTAGTTGGACTCTTATTTCAAGCTCCTTTACTTTCCATTCCTATAACTTTCATATACGATATAGGGTATATAATAAAATTGAAAAGAGGACGAGTTTTGGATTATTTAACGATTGGCCGATATTCCATTCATACAGAATTATTAGCACTATTTCTATCTATTTTACTTGTTTCCATTCTCTATAAATCATCGATGAAAACAGCTTTACATGATTGGTATTTAAATAGCTTTCTGTTAATGATTGCAATTTATAAAGGAAGTTACATTCTATTTTATTTTAATTTATTTCTAGATAATCCTCTTTCTATCATATACTTTAATGGTGGGTGGAAAGGCTTGCTACTAGCATACGGAGGATTAATTATCTATCTATTGCTTTCTCGTAAAAGTAAAATGTGGATTCGGCTAGAATTCAGATCGGCTTATTTATTGTTTTTATTTACATATAACGGTTTACTGCAAGTATTCGACCTAAATCTATTGGCAAGTGGCATCCACATTATTATGCTTTTCACCTTAATGTTAGCTTTCAAATGGGATAAAACATTTAACCCTCGCTATTCTAAACAAATGTTTTTCGTTTACCTGTTAATTGAAACGTTACTAATCAGTTTATACGCTAACTTATTAAATTTGCAGACTTTGCTAATGATAATAGTAGGAATAATAATGGTATTTGTTAAAAATGACCTTAAGGAGGAAAATAGGTGAAGAAACATATTCTATCCGTTATCATTTTATGTTTACTTGTTAGTATTTTGATCATTAATATTTGGCAAGACAAACCTTCTAACAATCTTACTACATCATCTGAAACGGTTACCGAAGACATTTCAGAGCATTCAGAAACAGGATTAAAGAAAAATGAATTAGCACCTGACTTTACATTAGAATCTTTAGACGGACAAGAAGTAAAACTGTCTGATTATCAAGGTCAAAAAGTGATTCTGAACTTTTGGGCTTCCTGGTGTCCACCTTGCAAAGCCGAAATGCCCCATATGCAAACATTTTATGAAAAAAACAAAGATAATGGCGTTACTATTCTTGCCGTTAATTTAACGAGCCAAGACCATGGGATGGAGCAAATCGGCAGCTTTGTACAAGACTATAATCTTACCTTCCCGATTCCACTAGATCAAACAGGAGAAATAGGGGATTTATATCGTACAATTACGATACCTACCACTTATTTTATTGATGAAAAGGGTCACATACAGGATAAAGTAATTGGACCAATGGATGAAGAAAAAATGACAAGTATTATCAATCAAATGTAATAAGGAGCAGCTCGAATTTTTTCGAGTGCTCCTTATTATTTCCATATATAGTTAGGTTTAATATCTGTAATATAGATAGAAACTGGACTCCCTTGATACTTGCCTTTATCTGGGCCTTCCTTTATAAATTTACTTTCACTATATGTCTTAAAAATACGATCAATCTTATAATCCCCGTACATTACCACATAATCACAATAGGGATATTCACAATAAACCCAAGCTGGCTTTGTTTGCGTTAATATTAACTTTCTTCCACATTTGCATTTATCATTCTTACTTATATATTCAAACTCCATCAAATCATATCATCCTTATAGTTCTTTCTATTTAAAATATACTATAAAGCGTTTTGCGATTCATTGGAAATTAAAAGTGTAAAACTTTTGCACTGTAGAAAGAATGAATCTTTAATCAAAACAGAACAATCTATTGAGATACACAACTAGACTTTTGTTACCTAATATTAAGGCTCTGTTAAATGCTATTGTTGATTTCCACTGCGGGCGGACGCTTTCCGTGGGGCATGCGCCAATCCTCCACAGAAGCAAAGCTTCTGCGGTGTATCGGC
>Ga0233379_1000069_pt1 | contig 14217 bp, 11 predicted proteins | sample ElkDunMinimDraft_8_FD_180679 | JGI IMG/M metagenome (GOLD analysis project Ga0233379, IMG submission 180679) | Fecal eukaryotic communites from dung pellets of Tule Elk in California, USA - Elk Dung F1 | ecosystem: Host-associated > Mammals > Digestive system > Large intestine > Fecal | place...
ACGAATATTGTAGTGTCAAAAAAATTTCATTCGGTTTATTGTGCAAGATTCTTCAAATACTAGTCATACTTTTGATTTCAGCTACTGACATACGATTCGTACGGTAAGTCTCCTCACTGTTTTCACACCTACGGAACATACACTTACCACTTTTCTCTGACTTGAGTTACTAATTTTCCTGTAACCCTGCCTGGATAAGATCAAAATAAAAGCCTTTTTCAGATACCAATTTATGGTGACTTCCTTTTTCAATCATTTCGCCTTCTTTCAGCACAATGATTTGATCTGCCTCTCTAACTGTATTTAATCGATGAGCAATAACGAAACTCGTTCTACCTTCCATTAAGCGTTTTAATGCTTGTTGAATATGCAACTCTGTAATCGTATCAATGCTGCTCGTTGCCTCATCTAGAATTAATATAGATGGATTGGACAAAATTGCCCTAGCTATTGCTAGCAACTGCTTTTGACCCTCACTTATACTACTTCCACTATCATATAAAATGGTATCGTAACCATCCGGCAATCTCTCAATAAATGAATGTGCATTAGCTTGTTTAGCTGCTTCAATCATCTCTTCATCGGTTGCTTCTATCCGCCCATAACAAATATTTTCTCTTATTGTCCCTTGAAATAAAAAAGATTCTTGCAAAACAAAGCCAAGCTGCTTTCGTACACTATCTCTCGTATAATTCTTCACATCATGACCATCAATCAATATTTGCCCTTCATCATAATCGTAAAATCTAGACAATAGATTGATTATGGTTGTTTTTCCTGCCCCAGTTGGTCCTACAAACGCAGCTGTCTGACCTGCAGTTATTGTGAAACATATATTTTTAATCGTTGACCCTGCTTGATTGTATGAAAAAGAAACATTTCTGAATTCCACATTTCCTTTTACTTTTTCTAACTTTAATTTTTGATTTTCTTTACTTGCTTCTTCATCTAAATCAAGAATTTCAAACACCCGTTCTGCTCCAGCTATTGCCGATAGGAGCGTATTGAACTGATTTGCTAAATCATTCAAAGGACGAGTGAATTGTCTTGAAAATTCTATGAAGATGATAATCGAGCCAATTGAAATCCAGCCTTTTAATGCAAAGAATCCTCCAATTCCTACAATGAAGGCATAGCTTGTATTGTTTAGCATATTCATCAGTTTTGGAATTAAACCTGAATAGAACATTCCCCAATATCCTGTTTGCTTTAACCGATTGGCCTTCCCTTCAAATTCCCCCTTTATGTATTGTTCTTGAGAAAAAGCTTTAATGATTGATTGGCCAGAGATACTTTCTTGAATGATACCATTCAACTCACCTAAGTTTTTCTGTTGTTTTTTAAAAATAACATTCGTTCTTCGGGTAATCCATTTCATTCCAAAAAACATGATAGGTATAATCATTAATATAATAACTGTCAGTAAAGGACTAATCCAAAACATTACAGAGGTTGTTCCTATAATAGTCAATGTGCTAGAAAATATTTGAATGACAGAACTGTTCAGTGTGGAACTGACATTCTCAATATCATTGGTCACCCTGCTCATTAATTCGCCATGCTGTCTTTTATCAAAGAAAGAGATTGGTAGCTTATGAAAATGACGAAATAAGGAAGTTCTTAAATGCTGTACCGTCTTTTGAGCAATACCAATCATAAAGAAATTCTGTCCCCATAACGACAAAGCATAAAAAGTATATATTATGATTAAGAATACCAATATGATAGCTAAACCATCTGTTTGCCGGGCTACTATAAAATCATCAATGATTTTCCCAATCATGACAGGTCCTACAAGCGCTAAAGCCGTACTGCATATAACTAGAAACAAAACGAGATAAAAAGTAATGCGATGCACCGTCAAGAGACTCCATATTCTCGTCAATGTTTTTTTTCCATTTGCAGCCTTTGTTCGTTTCTTTTCTGATGTACTTTTCAGGTCTGATGATCGGATGACTTTTTTATAAGCAAAGGGATCAGTTAGTTCCTTCCAAAGCATAAGCCTGACTCCCTTCTTTTGCCTGTGATTGTAAAATAGCTTGATATAGTGGCGAGTTTTCTTTCAAATATGTATGTGTACCTTCTGCAATCTTTTCTCCGCTATCTAACAATAAAATGTAGTCTGCCTTAGTCGCTGTACTTACTTTTTGTGTAACCATGATTGTTGTAGTATCGTACATTTTCAGAGCCTCCAGTAGCTTATGCTCCGTCTGTAAATCGAGCGCACTTGTACTATCATCAAATAATAATATTTTGGGTTTACGTACCAGTGCTCTAGCAATCGCTAATCGCTGTCTTTGACCTCCAGATAAATTAACTCCTTTTTGCCCAATCAATGTCTGCAATTGATTAGGAAGCTTTTGAATCGTGTCAAAAATTTGTGCATCTGCACATGCCTTGATGATTTCTTCATCAGTTGCTTGCTGATTTCCCCATAAAATATTTTCTTTGATTGTACCTGTAAATAGTAATGGATTTTGCGGTACTATACCGATTTTTTGTCGAAGCTCCTCCTGCTTGTATTGCCTCACATCAATATCATCGATATATACAGTTCCCTCTTCTACATCGAATAATCTAGGAATCAAATTTAATAAAGATGTCTTACCAGAACCAGTTGCCCCTAAAATGGCCATGGTCTGTCCTGCTTGTAATCTGAAGGAGATATTTTTTAATATTTTTGTTTCATTTTCATTATAGGAAAAAGAAACATTCTCAAATGTAACGGATCCTTGTAGATTTTTTACACTGGCTGTTGTTTTGTAATCAACCATTCCAATAGGTATATGTAATATCTCTTCTACCCGGGATGCAGAGGCTTTAGCTCTTGAAAAGGCAGTAATAATGAAAGAAAATATCGAAAGCGCAGCTGTTATTCTCGTTGCGTAATTGACAACTGCTACTACTTCTCCAACGTTCGCTGTACCTAGATCCATTTGCTGGCTCCCAAACCATAGAATTCCCACAATCGTTATATTCATTATTAGTAGTAAAGCTGGCAACGTGACCTCCATAAACTGTAATACAGAGGCTGTTTTTTTACTAAGCTCTTTACTTGCTTGCTCAAATCGTTCTGTTTCATGATCCTTTTTCACATAGGCACGTACGAGCTTCATACCTGCCAAATTTTCACCCATAACTGTGTTAACCCAATCTAACTTTTGCTGCACTTTCTGAAAGCTTTTACTACCTTTAGTAAATAAAATGACTAAAATGCAAAATAAAAATGGGACTACAACAGCTAGCAGTAAGGCTAATTGAAAGTGAACAAAAAAAGCCATAACTAATCCACCAATAATCAACAAAGGCGCCCTAACCATTATTCTAAGTGACATAAATAAAGTGTTTTGTAGCTGTTGAATATCATTTGTTAACCTTGTCATAAGCGACCCTGCAGAAAAAAGAGAAAACTGTGAATAGGATAATGACTGTACCTTGGCAAATAATCCTTTTCTCAAATCCAATGCAAAACTTTGACTAGCATGTGATGCATAAATTGTGTTAAAAATCCCCGCTATTAATGCAATAAAGGAAAACGAAAGCATGATACTTCCCCAAAAAAGCACTGTATTTACATCCTGCTCCATTACACCTTCATTAATGATTTTTGCCATTATAATTGGCTGAAAAAGTTCAGTCACTAGTTCAACTAACATTAAAAAGAGCGCAAGAAATGATGCAATTTTATACGGACTTATGAATGACCATATCGTTTTCAAATAAATCTCTCCCCGTCATCTGCCCATGATGTGCAAAAGCATTTAGTATTATTTTACTCTTTTTGACTGTATTTTCCGAATATTTTATCTTTTGTTTTTTATTCCGTTCTTAACCATTTGTTATAATATATAATAGAGAGATTAACTACACTAAGAAGAATTGAAATTTAATGAAAGAGGATTTCTACTAATGAGCTATGTAAGTATAACAATTAACGTAATTTTAGTACTTAATATATTGTTGGCGATATTTGTAATTTTCCGTGAAAGAAGAGATGCTTCCGCTTCTTGGGCTTGGCTACTTGTATTGTTTTTCATTCCAATTGTCGGATTTATTTTATATCTTATTTTCGGACAAAATTTAAAACGGATGCACTTATTTCAATGGGACGATCAAAAGAAAATTGGCCTAAAGGAAATGATTTTAGAGCAGGTCAAAGAATTGAGGGCAGGCACATTTCCCTTTAAAAATATCTCCTCTGAAAAACATTTCGATCTTATTTATATGCACCTTACAAATAACGGCGCACTCCTTTCCCAGGATAATGACGTGAAGATTTTTACAGATGGGAAAGAAAAATTCTCTAGTTTAATTGAAGATATTCGAAATGCTCAGCATTTTATCCATTTGCAGTATTACATTATTAAAAATGATAACTTAGGAAAGAGCGTTATCAGTGAATTAACAAAAAAAGCACAAGAAGGCGTTAAAGTTCGGGTGTTATATGATGAACTTGGTTCAAGGGGATTACGTAAAAAAGCCTTTGCTGACCTTCAAAAAGCTGGTGGAGAAGTCGAAGTTTTTTTTCCTTCTCGTTTACATTTAATTAATCTCCGGTTAAATTATCGCAATCATAGAAAATTAGTTGTTATTGACGGTAATGTCGGCTATTTGGGTGGATTTAACATTGGAGATGAATACTTAGGCTTAAACCCGAAATTCGGTTACTGGCGAGATACACATCTACGCATTACAGGCAGTGCTGTACATGCGATGCAAATCCGTTTCATTCTTGACTGGAACCAAGCTTCTCATCGTCATGATATTTCTTATGAAGCGTCACTTTTCCCCCATAATACAAGTAGTGGAAATGTCGGTATGCAAATCGTAACAAGCGGTCCTGATTCAGAGTGGGAACAAATTAAACAAGGATATATTAAGCTAATTTTCTCAGCTAAATCATCGATTTTGATTCAAACACCTTACTTCATTCCAGATGCTAGTCTGTTAGATGCTTTAAAAATTGCCGCACTAACCGGAAAAGACGTTAAAATTATGATTCCGAATAAGCCTGACCACATGTTTGTCTATTGGGCAACCCTCTCACATATTGGTATTTTATTAGAAGCAGGTGCGAAGGTGTACATATATGAAAATGGCTTTATTCATGCAAAAACAATCGTCATTGATGAAGAAGTATCTTCTGTCGGCACTGCGAATATTGATATGAGAAGCTTCCGTTTAAATTTTGAAGTAAATGCCTTCATCTATAATGCCAAGCTATCCATTGAGCTAGCAGAAGCATTTAGAAATGATTTAAAGGTTTCACGTCAACTTTCTTTAGAAGATTATAAAAATAGATCGTTAAATATTCGCTTTAAAGAATCCATTTCTAGATTATTATCGCCTATTTTATAGTAGCCCTACGAGCAATATAATCTTCATTTCGCTATACGTATAAAGCCACTCAAATTTCTCTCTTGAGTGGCTCTTTTCAAATCAGACGGTAACTCCAACGAAAAATTCATCATATAATGCTTTTACTGCTTTCTTCTCTTGCGCTGCTTTAATGCCGAACATCATGCTCACTTCAGATGAACCTTGATTAATCATTTCTATGTTGACACCTGCAGCTGCAAGCGCTTTTGAAGCACGTGCAGTAGTTCCGACGTTATGACGCATACCTTCACCTACAACCATTAATAAAGACAGGTCATGTTCAACTTCAACCTTATCAGCATGTAATTCATTATAAATTCGAGAAACAATTTGGTTTTCTTTATCCTTATCCATTTGGTCTTCTTTCAAAATGACTGTGATATCATCAATACCAGATGGAACATGTTCATAGGAAATGTTAGCTTCCTCTAAAATTTGTAACAGTCTTCTACCAAAACCAAGCTCACGGTTCATTAAATACTTGCTAATATATATACTGCAAAACCCTTTGTCAGAAGCAATACCAATGACAGGGCCGTTTGTATTTTCTCGTTCACTTACAATAAGCGTACCAGGTGCAGAAGGATTATTTGTATTCTTCACATTTACTGGAATACCCGCGCGAAATGCAGGGATTAAGGCTTCATCATGAAATACAGAAAATCCTGCATATGATAGCTCACGCATTTCCCGATAAGTAAGCTCTTTTATTTCCTTTGGATTGTTTACGATTGTCGGATTAACAGAAAATACCGCATCAACATCAGTAAAATTCTCATACATAGTTGCATTGATTCCATTAGCTAATATAGAACCAGTAATATCTGAACCGCTTCTTGAAAAAGTAGCAATTTGACCTTCTAATGTATATCCAAAAAATCCTGGAAAAATAACAACTCCCTCATTATTACGTAAAGCATGTAAATACTCATATGACTCTGGCAAAACCTGTGCATTACCTGGCTCATCGCTGACAAGCAAACCAGCATCCTTTGGATTTATATAAGTAGCCTTCGTTCCCTTACTTACAAAAAAAGCTGCTATAAGCTTTGCATTATTGTCTTCTCCGCTTGCTTTCACAGCGTCTATATATTTATTAGGGTAGCTCTGGTCACCATTTAATACATGATCAAAGTTCTCTTGAATTTCTTGCATTACATAAGGTGGCAGACTCAATTCTGATGCAATACTCTCATATCTATTAATTAGCATTGTGAACTCTTCTGAATAATTCTCACCTTTGAGTCTTTTGTTTGCACATGAAATAAGCAAGTCAGTGACTTTAATGTCCTGTGGTGAACCTTTCCCAGGCGCAGACACAACGACTATTTTTCTATTAGGATCACTCGTTACAATATCGTACACTTTTTGAAGCTGCTCACCAGAAGCTAGCGAAGATCCTCCAAACTTTACAACTTTCATTTTGACATCTCCCAAATATTACGTAGTTGAAATTTTATATTATTATGAACTTTCTGAATAAAAGAAGCAACATTTTTAATTAACTTTTTAAAAATACCCATTAAAGAAATAGGAGATACAAAGTCAATACTGCTTATTGTAATAGTTAGCTTTAATTTTGATTGTCTTCGTTTTCACTATTTTCCGTTGGAGGTGGTGGAGGGGGTATACTAAAACCATTTCCATAATAACTTGGGACCGTTCCTGGAATATAGAAATAACCTAAACTCGCCTTATGAGTAATTGGTTCTTCATCAGTGAAGAATGGAATGACAATTTGGATATCAACCTCTATATCAATGAACAATTCAAAGAATGTATTATTAATTCCGCCATTGACCATATTTGTTGTAAATTGAGATTCAACATCTCTAACTATTGCCAATTGAACAGGTATCTCTGGTCCTAAGTTTGAAAGGAGTGACAAACCTGTTACAACACCTAATGGAATTTTATAAACAATACTTTGAAGCTGGTCATCTCGAATATCATTTATATTGCGGTTAGAAAGCGATTCATTATGAACAATTCCTAGTCTTCTTTCTATATCCTTTGTCGTTTCCGTTAAGGCTGTATTATATATTTTTTGGTTAAAACTATACGTTGGTTCCAACCCTTCACGTTTGTTTTCAACAATCAAATCATTAATATCAACCTTTTGGGTAATATTTTCATAGATGGCTTCATCGATTGCCTCTGTAGTCAATCTTCTTATTTCTGTCTCTGCTATCTCTTTTATAATCGGTTCGATTGCTCCATCAACAATTCTTAAAGATAAAAAATTTAATCCAAGAAACAGTAGCAACGATATGATTATGACTCGCTTAAAGCTCATAGGTTTCTTTTTAATCATAGGCTTCCTACTAAATAGGAGTTTTCTTCTGTAAGTCCACCTTCTCATTTGTTACCAGCCCCTTTGCAACATACTTATGCCTAGTCCACTGGAAAAATGATTAGAGAACTTTGATTGTATTATTAAAACTATAAAACCTTACTTAAAAAAGATTTCGTGCGCTCATGATGTGGATTTTCGAATAGTTCTTTCGGAACATTTTCCTCCACTACATATCCTTCGTCCATAAAAATGACACGATCTCCTACTTCACGGGCAAATCCCATTTCATGTGTTACAACAATCATTGTCATGCCTTCATTCGCCAATTGTTTCATAACCTCTAGCACTTCTCCAACCATTTCAGGGTCAAGCGCTGAGGTAGGTTCATCAAACAACATAATTTTCGGTTGCATCGCCAACGCTCGTGCAATTGCTACACGTTGTTTCTGTCCTCCAGACAAAGAATCAGGATAGGCATTTTGCTTTTCTTCCAAACCTACTTTTCTAAGAAGCTCCAAACCTTTCTCCTTAGCGTTTTCCTTTGATAATTTTCTTACCTTAGTTGGAGCCAACATAATATTATCAAGTACTGTCATATGAGGGAATAGATTAAATTGCTGGAACACCATCCCTACTTCCATTCGCAAGCTATTAATATTATTTTTAGGATCGGCTACATCAAAATCTTCCACATAAATGTGGCCGTCTGTAATTTCTTCAAGTAAATTAATACAACGCAAAAAAGTCGATTTCCCTGAACCAGATGGTCCAATCACAACAACTACTTCTTTTGGCTTGATTTCTAAAGATATATCTTTTAATACCTCATTTTTACCAAATGACTTTTTTAAATTTTTCACTTTTATCATGCTGTATCAAGCCTTCTTTCTACACGGTGTAATATGAAGCTTAAAAATAGAGTTATAATTAAATAGATTAGTGCTGCTGTCAAATATGGTTCCCAAACGATAGCATATTGGCTACTCATATTTCTCGTGTGATACATAATCTCTGGTGCAGTAACAATAGCTGCCAACGATGATTCCTTCACAAGAATAATAAATTCATTACCTAGAGGCGGAATAACTCTCTTAACAGCTTGAGGCAAAATAACATGTCTCATTGCTTGAATATGAGACATCCCCAAAGAGCGAGCAGCTTCCATTTGACCCTTGTCAATCGATTGAATACCTCCTCGGAATATTTCAGCTATATAGGCAGCTGAATTGAGAGATAGAGCAACAACCGCTGCAACAATCCCATTCGTCTCATTGATAATCAATGGAACAAAGCCGAAGTGGATTAATAATAATTGCACATATAAAGGAGTTCCTCTAAAGAACGTTATATAAGCTAAAAAAGGAAAAGAAAGTAGCTTATTGCGCATCATATTTCCTAATCCAATAAATAACCCTAAAATAACCCCTATTAAAATACTACCAATCGAAATAGCGATTGTTAATATTGTCCCTTCTAATAAAAAGGGAGCATAACTAATGATTTTGCTAAAATCAAAATCCATATTAAGTCCTCCTGCACAGATTAACTATCATTTGAATAAACCTTGTCGTATAGTTAATCCTATTATTCATTTCATAGCTGCATTTTTTTCGATAAGACTTGTTATTAAGAGAGTGCTAGCATTACTACTTAGGGTTGCCACTCCCCTTAATTATTAGATTCCATGTTGGCAAAAAAATGCGTAACTTAGATAAATAAGATACGCATTTTTTATTATTCTATTACTGTTGAGCTTTTAAATTTTCGATATCTGGTTTACTACCGAACCATTTTTCATAGATTTCCTCATATTTACCGTTATCGAATAGCGTATTAAGTGCTTTATCAAAGGCTTCTTTTAATTCTGTATTACCTTTGGCAAACATAATGCCATAATATTCAGAAGAAAAACTAGAATCTTCTATAACTTTTAATTTATCACCTGGATTTTGTGTTTTATAATATTCAACGATTGGGCTATCGGCAATAACTGCATCAGCTCCATTTTTCGTTAATTCCATAATAGCTAGTGTATTTTCTTCAAATTTCTTAACATCTTTATGGTTTTTACCAAGAATATCTTCTGCAATTTCCATTCCAGTCGTTCCACCTTGAACAGCTATTACTTTATCTTTTAAATCTGCTCCACTTGTAATTGTGCTATCTTCTGGAACTAAAATCTTATTAGTAGATAAATAGTAAGGAACTGAAAAATCATATTTCTCTTGACGTTCTTCAGTAATCGTAATAGAAGAAATACCTATATCTGCTCGTTCTGATTCAATTTCAATGAATAATGGATCCCAACCGATATGTTCAATCTCTACTTCATATCCTGCTTCTGTCCCCAATTCTTTGATCAAATCAATATCAAATCCAGTTGGTTTATTATTATCCATATATTCCATTGGCGCATACGCTGCGTTTGTTAAAACCTTTACCGTTTTTTTGTCCCCTTCATTTTCTCCCTTTGCATTACTGTTTTCAGAGCTTCCGCACCCAGCTAGTACAATCAGAAGCGCAAATAGCAATAAAAAACTAGTACTAATCTTCTTCATTAGAATTGCTCCCCTCAAATTGGTATTCTGTCATATCTTTGAAGTTCGTATTTTTATATTATTTAATACATTATATCTATCGTTTATTATTTATGCAACATAATGCATAAATAATATTTACTATTTATTCAGAATACTCTTTATAAATATATTTTTCGAAAATATAATTCCAAAATAAGTAAATTTATTCTTTCTTCCACCATATCTTATAAAGAATGAGCTTTTAGGAGGGATTACATTGTATAAAAAAATTGGCGTCTTGCTGATTTTTCTCTTATTTTCGATTTTCAGCATTTTCGCCACATCTACAGAAGCTTCCGTCAGCCATCTAATTGTTATTAACAAGAAGAATAATCAACTGGCGTACTACCAAAATGGTAAATTGACAAAAATCTTCCCAGTAGGTACAGGCAGATCAGCATCATTAACACCAGAGGGACATTTTAAAATTGTTAATAAGATCAAAAATAGACCTTATTATAAGGATAAAATTCCTGGAGGTAGCCCGAAAAACCCACTCGGCAATCGCTGGCTTGGTCTTAATGCGAGAGGGACATGGGGAACAACTTATGCTATCCATGGAAATAATAACTCTTCCTCTATAGGATATTATGTTAGTGCTGGCTGTATTAGAATGCACAATGACCAAGTGGAGTGGCTTTTCAACACTGTTCCCGTTAATACACCTGTCATTATCACGACATCTACAAAAGGCTTTAATAGTATTGCATCAGCCAATGGCTATAAGGTAAGTGGCTCAGTGGAAGTCTCAACCCCAGCTGTTTCTACCATACTAAAAAAAGGAAGCAAAGGAACTGCAGTGAAGCATTTGCAGTCAAAGCTCCATTCATTAGGATTTAATCCTAATGGTATAGATGGTGTATTTGGCTCGGGAACAGAAAGAGCTGTCAAACAATATCAAACTTCTAAAGGATTAAAAGTAGATGGAATTGTTGGTCCAGCTACATTGAAATCTTTAGGATTATAATTTATACACTTATAGCTGCTCACAGAAAATTTGTGGGTAGTTTTTTTGTTCTGTTTATTATTACTCGGTCTTACTATTCCAAACATACATACAATAGAACAACCGAATATTTTAGGAGGGTACTAAATGAAATATAACGGATTGACAGGTAAAATTATAACTCGGCAAGACCTTGACTATCATAAATCTAGAACAAATATTAATGCGAGCATCCCCCTCTATCCACGGATTATTATTTTTTGTAAAAATAAAATAGATGTACAAAATGCATATAGATGGGCTGTGAGAAGATCGATACCCTTTCGAATTAGAAGTAGAAGACACCATTTCGAAAATTATTCCCTTATAAATGACGGCATAATCATAGACGTCAGTGAAATGAATAAAATACATGTAAACGGTGAGAAAAGCATAGCTAAAATTGAGGCGGGGGCTAAACTCGGTGATGTTTACGACACCCTTTGGAAATATCGTAAAACAATACCTGCTGGTACATCAGCTGATATCGGTATCACTGGACTAACACTTGGCGGAGGCATCGGTTATTTAACAAGGTTTTACGGATTGACGTGTGACCAGTTACTTGAAGTTGAGTGTATTAATGCAACTGGGCATATCATAAAAGCAAGTAACAAGTCCAATAGAGATTTATTTTGGGCACTTCATGGAGGTGGGGGTGGCAACTTCGGCATTGTTACAAGCCTTACATATCAATTACATGCGATTAATAAAGTGAATTTATTTACAATCGAGTGGGACTGGAGTGATTTCCAATCTGCTTTAATAGCTTGGCAAAAATGGGCGATCCATGCAGACAATGAACTTACTACTTCCATTAAAATGAAGGCTAACAAAACCATTATTGCGGAAGGCATCTATCTAGGAAATTTAGAAAACATGAAAAAATTAATCTATTCTTTAAGAAATGAATGTAAACCTCAAAAATTTCAAATTAAAGAAACAACATTTATTCATGCCTTTCGGTACTTCAATAATCCTAACGAAAATCTCCCCTCTTCCTTTAAAAGATCTGGCTCCTTCATAGAAAAGATTCTATCTTTTGAAGCAGTATCGAAAGTAAAACAGCTTCTTGAACAAGCCCCAAATGAACAGACGTTTTTCAAACTGCAGTCATTAGGGGGGAAAATGGCTGAAATTCAACCAAAAGAAACGGCATTTTACTATCGCAAAGCCTTGATGGTTCAAGAATATAGAACAGATTGGACAAAGCAAGAAGAAGGATGGAAAGGTTTTCGTTGGATTGAAAATGTACGCCAGACTTTAAGTAATTATACGTTCGGAGAATATGTTAATTTTCCGGATCGCTCTATTCCAAACTGGGGAAAAGGGTATTACGCTGAGAACTACCCACGTCTAAGACAAATAAAAAATGATTTTGACCCAACTAATCGTTTTCACTTCCAGCAAAGTATTCATTAGAAAGGAGCAGATTCTTTGAACTCCTTAAAATCTTGAACTCCTTCCACAATTGCTATAAAGTTAAAACATGTGAACGAAGGAGGAATATTATGGAAAGTTATCTACAAAGACTCGAAGAATTATATCCAGAAATGATAGATATTAGACGTCACTTTCATCAATATCCCGAGCTTTCTTTTCAAGAAGTAAATACACCTGAAAAAATCGCACAATATCTTACAGAACTTGGTATAGAGGTTCGAACAGGTGTTGGAGGAAGAGGAGTGGTCGGAACTATTTATGGAGGCAAGCTAGGCAAAACAGTCGCCCTACGAGCAGACTTTGATGCACTTCCTATTCAGGATGAAAAAGATGTTCCGTATAAATCAACTATTCCTGGAGTTATGCACGCATGTGGACATGATGCTCATACATCGACCCTACTTGCAGTTGCCAAAGTATTTTCTGAAAGAAAAGATGAACTTCAAGGTAATTTGGTGCTCATTCATCAATTTGCAGAAGAAATTACGCCTGGTGGAGCGAAGCCAATGATTGAGGACGGTTGTTTGGATGGTGTCGATGCTATTTTCTCCACGCACGTGTGGTCTCCGATACCTGTTGGACAAATTGGTTATCGAAGCGGTCCAACGATGGCTGCTGCTGACCGATTCGAAATTGATATCATCGGTAAAGGGGGACACGGCGCTTCACCACATACTACTGTTGACCCCATTGCAATTGGTATATCAATTGTTCAACAGCTCCAGCAAATTGTTAGCCGACGTGTCGATCCGCTGAAACCCGCTGTACTTACAGTAGCTGCTTTTAACGCAGGTAATATGTTTAATGTCATTCCGTCAACTGCAAAAATTACGGGTACTGTACGAACATTTGATGTTGAAGTGCAAGATGAAATAATTGCTCATATGGAGAAAATCATTGCTTCCAACTGTGAAAATGCCGGAGCAACTTTTCATTTCAATTATCAAAAAGGCTACCCTGCAGTAATAAATAGCGAAAGAGAAACAGAAATTGTCGCAACGGTTGCCGCTAGTTTAGTTGGTAAAGAAAACACATTTGAAATGCCTGCTAATATGATCGGAGAAGATTTTTCCTACTATTTACAAAAAGTTCCTGGTACCATGTTTTTCACTGGTGCAGGCAACATCGAAAAAGGAATTGATTATCCGCACCATCACGGAAAATTTGATATTGATGAAAAAAGTATGCTAATTGCTGCGAAAGTTCTTGTTGCAGCCACACTTGATTATCTAAATAATAATGAATAAAAGGGTCAATAAACCTCTGGAAAATAAGATTATGGAACACTTTCGAGAGGTTTTTTTGCTCCAATATAATTAGTGTCCTAATCCCGCTATAACAAAAAAGCCCCTAAATGTATTTTTTCATACATTAGAGCCTATTTTACAAGTATTTACTTGCTTCTCTTATACTTAATTTCGCTAATTCATGCTGTGCTAGAAATTGTTGAACCCATGTTTTATTCGTTTTAGAGTATTGCCGTAGAGCCCAGCCAATTGCCTTATTAATGAAAAACTCATTACTGTCATTATTTT
>Ga0233379_1000070_pt1 | contig 14084 bp, 11 predicted proteins | sample ElkDunMinimDraft_8_FD_180679 | JGI IMG/M metagenome (GOLD analysis project Ga0233379, IMG submission 180679) | Fecal eukaryotic communites from dung pellets of Tule Elk in California, USA - Elk Dung F1 | ecosystem: Host-associated > Mammals > Digestive system > Large intestine > Fecal | place...
GATACACCGCAGGAGCTTTGCTCCCTTAGAGGATTGGCGCATGCCCCACGGAAAGCGTCCGCCCGCAGTGAAAATCAACAATAGCATTTAACAGAGCCAATTAAATAAAAGAGCAATTAAGACGAAGAAAGGTATATAGAATCTTTTTTGAAATAAGCAGTAAAATAGGAGGAGTATATGAATGAGATAATTAGTTATTATAATACATTTGATGAGTGGGGAAGGCTCGATAGAGAACCGATCGAATTTGTTGTGAATTGGCACTATATACAAAAATTCTTGCCCCCAAAAGGTAATATTTTAGATAACGGCGCTGGACCTGGGAAATACTCGATGGAGTTGGCGAAGAAAGGTTACAATATAACATTAACTGATTTGACACCTAAATTAGTCGATGTTGCTAAGTTTAAAGCAATTGAACTAAATGTAAATCATCAATTCAATGATTTTTTTGTAGCAGATGCAAGAAATCTTAATGTGTTGGAAGATGAACAGTTTGATGCCTCATTAATGCTCGGCCCTATGTACCATTTACAAGAAGAAACGGACCGAATGAAAGCAGTCAGTGAATTGTATAGGGTTACGAAAAAAGGAGGATTAGTTTTCGTGGCATTCATGCCAAGAATACGACATATATTCACTTCCCTTATAAATCCAGAGCATTGGAAACCAAACGATAATATGGATTCTATTAATCGATTTTCTGAAACTGGTTGCTTTAACCACACAGATGAAGGGCGTTTTACTGGAGCTTATTATTATAACATCGAAGAAATCAACCCTTTTATGGAATCACAAGGATTTGAAAGTATAGAATTATTAGGTTCAAATGTTGCTAGGATTTTAAAAAAAGATAGTTGGGAATATTGGAAAGACAAAGGAGAAGAAGAAAAAATCCTACATTTAATAATTGAAAAAGCTACCGATCCATATATTCTTGGCATCTCCTCTCACTTGCTTTACATCGGAAGGAAAAAGTGATCGGGCAACTTTAATAGTAGAAAAGACATAACAAGTTAATCAAATAACAGATGTTATGTCTTTTACTTATTATTGTATTCTCTTTTTAAAAATACTTTTAACAAATTGTTCTTTAAAATCTGTATATTCATTTATCCCTGTAGAAGATTTCCTTAGGTACTCTATCTTTATTTCTATATATTGTTTTCTTGCTATTTCATTTGAATTTAAATAATCTCTAAAGAAGATTAGGTTATTCCATAGTTCCTTCTGATATTCGACCAAGTGGATAAAATGGGTTTTTTCTTCGTACGCATCATCCGTGAACTTCGCCAATACAATTTCTCCAGGTCTCTCAACGTTCAATCTTAAGAAACCGGCTCTATAAAAATCTTTAAATAAGTCTTTAGTAACCTTACTTAAGTCATCAACACCGACTAATATATCTATGATAGGCTTTGCTGACATTCCTTTAATTGCCGTACTGCCAATATGCTCAATGCGATTTTCATCTAATTTTGTAGTTTCCCTTATCTCTTTTTTCACACTAAGAAATTCTTCTTTCCATTCAGGTGTATAATCTACCAATCTTACTTCATTACTTTTTAGACCTAATTTCATTACAACAACCACCCTATATTTAATGTTTTATCAGAAATTTCATTACAATAACACCTACAGAGATTATTTTTTGGAATGTAAGGCAGTGAAATGTCCTAATGCCAATAATGGATATAGGATATTGTAACTTTCGTAATGAATATAGTAACCTCCCGCTAATCCTAAGCCAGTAGGATAATTCAATGACTGCACATCACTTTCTTCAACATTTAATAAATATTGCACTGCTTGATTCACTGATAAGGCATTTGGCCCTCTAACGGTTAATAAAGCGTCCAACGCCCATGCAGTTTGAGATGGTGTACTAAATGGTAGTTTGACAAACCGTTTTATTGTTGCACTATGGCAAGATTCCCCCCAACCTCCGTTGTTATGCTGTATTTTTTCAAGCCAACGAATCGCTTTTAAGATAGATGGATGATCTTTCTTTATTCCGACGGCTCGTAATCCCGTTACAGCCGCCCATGTTCCGTAAATGTAGCATACACCCCATTTTCCGTACCAACTTCCATTATCTTCTTGATGATCCAAAAGCCAATCAACCGCCTTTTTAATAATAGGAGAATTCATATCATAATGCTCATAGTTCCCTAAATATTCGAGTACCCTTCCAGTCAAATCAGCTGAAGAATCATCTACTAAAGCATCACTGGCATTTTCTATCGGTAAATAAGCGAAAAGCGGATGATAGGCATTTTTTTCAAAAGCACCCCAACCACCATCGGCATTTTGCATCGCTAATAAATAGTTTTTGCCCCTATCAACACTTTTCTTTACATGTCGCTCCTTTACACTTTGTCTTTTTAAAGCACGTAAAGCAGCGCTTGTATCATCATGGTCTGGAATAAAATGATTACTATCAGAAAATCCCCATCCACCAGCTTTTACTTCGGGAGCATTAACGGCCCAATCACCGTGTAAATGTTGTTGTTTTTTCAATAAGTAAGAATTGGCTTTCACAATGACAGGATGCTCATCTGACATTCCGGCTTCTTGTAAAGCATATGATAATAAGGCTGTATCCCATACTTCTGATGGTGAGTTTTGAACATGTAGACCCCGTTCTGTCTCCGTAACATAACTTTTTATTCCCTTCATTGCATTCACAATTACTGATGCATTCCGTTCATATCCTAATGCCATTAAAGCATAAATCATATAAAAGCTAGCTGAAGCGTAACTAAATAAGGTTCCGTTCTTCTCAATTCGATTTAACATTACCCTTTCCGCTGCCTTATAGCCCTCTTTATGTAAATGTAATGGCGTTAAGGCCCATTTTTTTGTTTCTTCTAAAATATATTTCGTCCACTCGTTTCTTTCATCTCTAAACCAATTCCCTTCCGCCTCATCGAAAAAGCTTGTATCCAAATCATCATGTACCACCGAAAATTTTTTATTCAAGCATATAATCATCGGTGTTAAATGAACACGAGCGTAGCTGCTAGATTTATACATACTAAAAGGAAACTGCGCAGGCAACAAAAAATAAGTCATCGGAAAATAAAATAAAGTCGGATAGGAATAAAGTCCGTTAACTGCTAACAACATTTTCGTCATAAAATGCGCCTTAGACAATCCTCCATTTTCTTTTATGAAGGCTTCTGCTTTTCTCATAATCGGTTCTTCTCTCGAATATTTTCCAGATAACAGTAATGCTGTATAAGCTTGAATCGTGACCGATAAATTACCTTCACGCTCATCACTATGCAATTTCCAACCACCATTTTTTTGTTGCTGTTTCTCAAGTTTCTTAATCAACCGTGAGACAAGCTGCTCTTCATTCATTTGCAGTGCACGAACCGTCACAATGAAAAAGCTATCAGTCAGTAATGGTCCTTCAAAATGGTATAGCCATTTCCCATCCTCCATTTGGCTTTCTTCCAATTGACTCATTTTTGATGTTATACTTCGCTTCACTGCTTCTAAAATAAGCCATCCCTCATTTCCGCAAACATTGTTACACTATGTATACGCTTATGAATGTAATAGTATATCTGTCTATCATTGTTTGGACATGCTAGGATGGAAATAATTATTTTATGAATCTTTTGATTGAAGATAGTCGTCAAATCAATAGAAAGAAAGGAGGAATCCCATTGAACCAAAACGAGAACAAAAATGAAATACATATTTCCAGTTTTGATAATATCATGCAGGATTATGGTACTGATGTGAAACGATTCATTTATACATATGTGAAGAATTGGGACACTGCAAGCGATCTTACGCAGGAAGTATTTATAAAAGTGTATAAAAATCTTCCATCATTTGAACATCGTTCATCTATGAAAACTTGGATTTTCACCATTGCTGCAAATCAAGCAAAGGACTATTTAAAAAGCTGGCATTACCGTAATCTTACATTAAATGAATTATTATTTTCTAAAAAAACTACCTCTATTGACAAAAACCCAGAAAACCAAGCCATTACAAACGATGAAAATCAATCATTATTAGCTTACTTACAATCATTGCCCATCAAGTACAAAGAAGTCATTTATTTATATTATTATGAAGAACTAACGACACCTCAAATCTCTGCCTTATTAAACACATCCGTTTCAACAGTTAAAACAAGACTGTTACGTGGAAAACAATTATTAAGAAAACGAATTCCGTATGAAAAGGATGGTGAAATAAATGAATTCATTTGAAAAAGAAATGAAGAACAAATTGCACTCAGAGTTTAAACAAGAACCAGCTTCTACTTTTACAAAGCATGAAAGAGAGTTGGTTATGCATAAATTAAACAATGAACAACAACCGCGTTTGCTACCGAAAGTTCTTTCTAGCTTGGCAACAATCGCTTGTCTATTCGTCATTTTGATGATTATACTAACGGATGATGAGTCTTCAACTAGTAATAGTCCGAAAGAAACGAAACTAATTGAACAAACAGAAGATGTAGAACAAACAGAATCTACTGAAGGTTCATTTTACGAAGATTTACATATTGGCGATATGCTCAACAATTGGACGTTGCAATCAAAAGAGACTCATATGGCTGTGTTTACAGGAGAAGAAACGATTAGTGGCAGAAGCTATAATGAAGGTTACCAATGGTATTTTCAATTAGATGAAAAGTCAATTGACCAATTGCCTTTCTTAAAAGACTCAAAGGCCATTCTCACTTTTGAAAGAGAATCCGATCAAGAAACAGTAGTAAAATTTCAAAAAGGCTCACCAAACACCATTACTGTTCAACAACTTGTTGTTACATTAGAAGAAGGTAATACTACTTATCTGGCAAGTCATTTCAACATTGAAAATATAAAAGAGAAAACTATTTTACTTAATGAATTTAACGAAATTGATTCAGAGCAATTATCGTCCATTTACGAACAGTTTTCTAATGATACTACAAATGTTGCGCTTTTAAAGGACTTGACACCTGTAGATATATTAACATTGTATGTTTATACTGAAAGTCAACAAGATTACAAAACACAATATGGCTTATTTAATCATAATGAAAATATGGAAAAACCATTTTCTTCTGTTGATGAATACGTACAAGCCGCAAAAAATAAAGAAAATAAAATACTAGAAACATTTACAAATAAAATATTGCTAGAGGTTATCCAAGATGAACATTCAGCTTACATTACTTTATTCAATTCACAAACTGAAGATGCTTCTTTTGGACTCAATAAAACTAAAGAAGGCAATTGGGCTGTTAACTGGATGCCGATACAATAAAATGTCGTTTCAATTATGAACCACAGAGAGTAAAAAGAGTGCTAAATCAGCACTCTTTTTACTCTAAGTCTGATTTAAAAATCAACTTAAAAACTTACAATTCTTTCTTTTAAAGGAGGATAGCCTACTGATAAATCATACTTTTGCTAAGTGAAGTGTATTTTGTGCATCCACTTTCCCTAGCTGATAAAGTCCATTAAGCTTTTCCATATTTTTCTCAAAACGGCTAATAGTTATGGGCTCACTTGGAGCAATGACTGTTGCACGTCCTTCTGCTTCTAATTGCTTAAGATATGTAAGAGACTCATTATAAATAATGTGACGATTATCTAATAAGCGAATCATTTCAGGATAATCTTTAAACACCTTCTTATAAACTGGACGAAATTTTTCCGCTTCTTTCAAATAGCCACGATGTCTGGTCAATACCACTATCAGATGGTCACAGCCATCTTCAACTGCTTTTCTTACCGGAATCGGATCAGATGTACCACCATCCAAATATTTGCCCCCTTGATATTCAACAATAGGAGAAAAAATTGGAATAGATGAAGAGGCCCGTAATATGGTTGAATCATGATCGAAATGCTCCTTACCAAAATAAACGGGACTTCCTGTCAAAACATCCGTCACACCTGTTACAAATTCCGTTGGTACAGAATGGAATGTCTCGTAATCAAATAAATCAAGCTTGTGAGGAATTTCATCAAATATAAAATCCATTCCGAAAAGCGATTTTGTTTTAATAAAATTTGAAAAGCTAATATAACGTTTATCTTGTATATAATCTGTGTTTATTCGATAGCTTCTTCCATGTTGTTTTGCAACGTACGAAATACCATGACAAGCACCTGCAGAAACTCCAATGACATAATCCATTGTGATATCATTTTCAATGAAATGATCAAGAACACCTACTGTATAAAGCCCCCTCATTCCTCCCCCTTCAAGAACTAAACCCATTTTTCGCTGAGACATTGACAATACACTTCCTCTTCTCTCGCTTTGTTATAACATTACAAAATCTAAAATAATCTATAAATAAATTGATATAAACTATATTGTAAATCAATTTAATACTTCATTCATACAAAACACCTTATAAGGCCACTCAAAAATAATTTCTTTTAGAGTGGCCTTATAAATATATTATTTATTATTTTGCGACCTAGTAAATAATTTTGCCCATATTTTTTTAAACGGAGTACTTTTTATTTCTTGATAAGATGGCTGAATATGCATTTGCTTTCCCGCTTCATTCACTGCTTCTTCCATGAAAAAATCTTGAGAATTAATACTCATTCGTTCGTCACCTATGCGTCTTACATATTCCTTCGTTTCAAGCATAACCCTAGCTTTCACATTATCATGTAACTGTACCTTTAAAATTTCACTAATTCGTTTTTTTACATGAGGGTCTAAAATTGGACAAGCGATTTCTACCCGTTTCTCTGTATTTCTTGTCATAATATCAGCTGAACTGATGTACATTTTCATTTCCTCATTTTCTCCAAATACATATATTCGTGAATGCTCTAGGAAACGTCCTACAATGCTAATAACCGATATATTTTCTGTCTTTCCTTTTATACCAGGTACTAAACAGCAAATCCCTCTAATAATCAACTGAATGTTTACTCCTGCACACGACGCTTCTGACAGCTTCGTAATAATGCCACGATCTGTCAAGGAGTTCATTTTCATAATAATCGCACCCTTTTTCCCTGCATTCACTTTATCAATCTCTTCATCTATTAAATCGATTATTCCTTGCTTCAATGAAGTAGGTGCAACTAATAAATGCTCATATTGCCCATGTAAATTAGAAATGGCCATATTTTTGAAAAAATTAGCTGCATCTGTACCAATTTGCTCATTTGCTGTAATAAGGCATACATCTGTATACAATTTTGCGGTTTTTTCGTTATAATTGCCCGTTCCAATTTGGGTTATATAAGACACATTATTATTTTGAACACGTGTAATTAAGCAAATTTTTGAATGAACCTTATAATCCTCAAATCCATAAGTGACATTGCAGCCTGCTTCTTCTAATTCTTCAGCCCACTGGATATTATTTTGCTCATCAAAACGTGCACGTAATTCCATTAATACAATGACTTCTTTATCATTATCTGCCGCCTTCTTTAAATATTCAACTATTTTTGTAAAGTTCGCAAGACGATAGATTGTGATTTTTATAGATAGAACAGTAGGATCCTCTGACGCTTCCTTCAAAAGGAGAAGGAACGGATCCATTTCCTCATACGGATAATGGAAAATGAGATCTTTATCAATTACTTGACGAATAATACTTTCATTTTTATTAACCATTGGCGAAGGTTGTGGCTTGAAGCTAGAGTATGTAATTGCCTTGGCATTAATTTTATTAAAACTGTCTTGTAATTGAAAAACATACGATAAATCAAGTGGAATGTGACTTTTAAACACTTGATGATGCTTAATTTGTAATTTATCACATAGAAAATCAATCAATTGTGGATTTGCATCATTTTGAACTTCTAGTCTGACTGGTGCTAATCTCTTTCTTTTTTTAAGGATTTTTTGCATATGATGACGATAATCCTCATCCTCGGAGAAAGCTTCATCCTCTGGACTAATATCAGCATTCCTTGTTACACAAATGACGGTTCTATCTTCTAGCTTAAACATATCAAACACTTTGTCAGCATAATGCAATATAATACTTTCTATATTGACATAACGAATATCATTGCTAGGTAAAAACAAAATACTCGGCAGCATCTGCGGAACAGGAATAAAACCAAAAGTCATTTGGTCGTTATCCTTTCTCAACATTACTGCTATGTATAGCGATTTGTTTATCAAATGTGGAAAAGGATGATGCATATCAACGATTTGCGGTGAAAGAACTGGCAAAATAAACTTTTCAAAATAGTGATCAATATGCCTTTTTTCATCAGCATTTAATTGCGCCATACTTAAACGAGAAATATGATATTTTTGTAATTTTTCTTCAATGTCATTAAAAATTTTATCTTTCTTTTTATATAATGGAGCCGTTTCTTTGAAAATAGCTTTTAATTGTTCCATTGCAGTCATACCGCTTTTATTATCAACTTTTTTATTCTTTATTAATGAAATATCAACTAAACTACCAACACGAACCATGTAAAACTCGTCCAAATTATTCTCAAAAATGCTGACGAATTTCAACCTTTCAAATAATGGGACTGTATCATCACAAGCTTCTTCCAATACTCTTTGATTAAATTTAAGCCATGAAAGCTCTCTATTCATTGTATAACTAATATCATGTTCCTTCTTGTTCCCCATATTCTCACTCTTCTCCTAGTACCTTACTGTATAAATAACCTTCACGAACACCATAATTACTAATAAAGATGACTTCACTGCCAAAATAACGAATGATTGTATCTAAAATTAACATTCCTGGTATAATCGTATGTACTCGATCCGGAACGACCCGTAATATTTTTCTCAATGTATTTTTATCTCGTTTTTGTAAAATTGTTAAAATAGATGCGATATCATTCGTATCCATCTGATTAAAATCCGAATGTACAAATAGTTCTTTATGTAGTTTTTTAGTAGCCCTTATCGTTCCACCAACACCACATACAATAGAATATGATTTATTACTCATATTGCTTAATTTCTGCAACTCTGTTTCCACTTCCTCAACTATTGCCTCTCTTTCCGATCTTTTAGGCAAAAGCTTTGAAACGTGCTTAGTAAACAGACTTAAAGAACCGATTGGCATACTTACAGCTTGAAGAATTTGACCATTTTCATATGTGACTATTTCAGTGGATCCCCCACCAATATCTATTAAAATACCGCTTGAGACTTCCATATTGTTCGTAGCACCTTTAAAGTCAAGTCTTGCTTCTTCTTCCCCCGAAACAACATCGACAGTAATACCCGTTTTTTCTTTTATATATCGGACAACTTCTTCTGTATTATTAATATTTCGAAGAGACGCAGTAGCAAAAACATATATATGATGAATACCAAAATCATGTAAAATATTTTGGTATTCACTCATAATTTCACAAGCTACTTTGATTCCTTTTTCGTTCATTTTCCCTTCTTCTACATAGCCTGCTAGCCCAGCCATTGTCTTTTTTTGCAGAAGAGAAGTAAATTCCCTATTCTCAAATTTATATATATTAAGCCGAATAGTATTAGAACCAACATCTATTATTCCGTAGATCATAACATTTCCCCTTCTGATAACTTTTATATTATTTTAACATTTCTATTATTCAAATATTTGTCGATTTCATAAAGGTATTGTGTGATGAATGTGAAACACATAATTTCCCAAGATGAGGTTTCAATAAAATTAGGAGAGGTCCTCCAAAGTGAGCTATTCACTTTAGAAGACCTCAGGTGAATACCCTTACCTTACCACCTATGAGCTTTAGCGTTACTTCTCAAAATAATGTTATTTTGTGACATTTCTGTATTTCCATTAACTTGAGACTTCTGGCGCTTCGGACGCGTCCAGTTATGATGAAATTTTTGAGATTGTGGATCTAAAAATTCTCGATAACTCATACGCAAATCACCTCTTAGAAGTTGGTTCGGATATTGATCTTCCAAGTAGAAACAATGGAATATCTTTTACAGTATTTGTTTCCATTTAAGAAAAAATGCAGTTAAATATTTTTATTATAATTGTCTATCCGTTACATTTATGAAACGGTATAATTTACTCATATATTTTTATTATACTGAAAATTCAATCTATATAATATATCTTATATCAATATTGTATCAATATTTTTGAATTTTCTATTATAAAACAGCTACACAGGGGGGAATCGTCGTGATAGAGACAATAGAAACAGCGTTAGATTTAAGAAAGGCAAATCAACTAAAGAAATCCAATGAAATTCTTCTAAGATTAGTTAAACAAAATGCTGATGATGCTTTCTTGAATTACCAATGCGCTTGGAGCTTCGATATATTAGGGGAAGAAACGAAAGCTGTTCCATTTTACGAAAAAGCAATTCAACTTGGCTTAATATCAAAAGATTTAGAAGGAGCATTCCTTGGATTAGGGAGTACGTACCGTGCATTAGGGAACTATGAAAAGGCAAAGGAAACATTTCTAAGAGCTATCTCCATATTCCCTGACAATCATGCTATGAAGACATTTTATGCCATGACATTATATAATTTAAACGAACATGATAAAGCCATGGAAATATTGCTAACCAGCTTAATAAATACGACAAGTGACCCTACAATTTTGCAGTATGAAAAAGCACTTCGTTTTTATTCTTATCAATTAGATAAGACGTGGTCTTAAAACAAAAGGTCTCCACCTCAACTTGTGGAGACCTTTTGTTTTATTGTGCATATACTAATTCTTTTTTCAATGCCTTTACATCAGCAACAAATTTATGTGCCATTTCTTCTTTTGTTGCCCAAGAGGTAATCAATCGAATAGCTGAATAAGACTCATCAACATTATTCCAAATATAGAAATTATACTTTTCTTGTAGTTTTTCAATCATGTCATTACTCAAAATCGGAAATAATTGATTCGTTGTCGAATCCGTTAAAAATTCACATCCAGCATCCGTTAAACCTTCTTTAATTAATTTTGCCATATTGTTGGCATGTGTCGCCAATTCAAAGAATAAATCGTCTTCAAATAGTCCTAAAAATTGAGTTCCGAGCAAACGACTTTTAGCCATTAAAGCTCCTTTTTGCTTCATATGATAACGAAAATCTTCTTTAAGATCATCACGGCAAATGACAAGTGCTTCACCTAGTAGTGCACCATTTTTTGTACCTCCAATATAGAAAGCATCAACTAAATGACTCATATCACCTAGTGTCACGTCATTTTCCAGAGAGCATAAAGCAGATCCAAGGCGGGCACCATCCACATAAAAAATTAGCTTGTTTTCTTTACAAAAAGCACTTAATTGTTCAAGTTCTTCTTTTTTATAAATCGTTCCAATTTCAGTTGGATTTGAAATATATACAAGCTTAGGTTTAACGGTATGTTCATCTTTATGTCGCTTCAGTTGTGCTTCAATCAACTCCGGATTCAACTTTCCATCAATACCTTCAACCGTTATCACTTTATGCCCGGTTGCTTCAATCGCTCCGCATTCATTCACGAAAATATGTCCGGTTTCAGCAGAAATGACAGCTTGATGAGGTTTTAGAAATGCAGAAATTGCAATCAAGTTCGTTTGTGTACCACCAGAAATCAAATGAATGTCTACATCATCACGCTTCATCTTTTCTTTTATTTTAGAAATAGCCTGCTGATAAAATGAATCGTATCCATAACCTTCTTCTTGAATTAAATTGGTTTGCACCAATATATTTAATAGATTCGGATGCGCTCCTTCACTATAATCATTTTTAAAACTATACATTTTACAATGTCCCCCAACTGATGTCTTCACATGGTTTAATAAAATAAATCTAATATTTAGATTCCGAAAAACATTATACAATACAAATACACATTTTTGTTTATTTCATTTTATTTTCTTAAAAGTATATCATTTTTTTGTAATGAACTAGTCGAGTAACATAAATTCGGCTGATTTGTTTTCTCTCAGTGCAGATGGATGCCACCTAAAGTGTGCATTTTAGAGAACGGCAAAAAAGAAGGCAACACACCATAATTGATGCGTTACCTTCTTACTCAAAAAAACAATTTCTTATTTAAAATCTGATGGGAATACTGTTAAGTCAATTCCCCAAATCAATGGTAGTAAGAAATAAGTAGCTACTACGATAAGAATCCATGCGAAGATATTAATCCAGAAACCTGCCTTCACCATTTCCATTATTTTAATTTTTCCAGTTGCAAAAATAATAGCATTCGGTGGTGTACCTACTGGAAGCATAAATGCACAAGTAGCAGCCATAGCAGCCGGTACCATTAGAGCAAATGGATGAACATTTAACGCTAATGCCAATGCACCTAATACTGGTAAAATCATTGTTGCTGTTGCTGTATTTGATGTAATTTCTGTTAAGAATAGCACCAAACCAGTTGTTGCAATAATAATGATAATAAAGCTAAATCCTTCAAGAACTGTTAATTGATTTCCAATCCAGCTAGCTAGTCCTGTTTGTTTAAATCCTGCAGCAATTGCAAGACCGCCACCGAATAACAATAACACTCCCCAAGGAAGATCTTTTGAATCTGCCCAATCAAGTAAGCGTCCCCCTACGTTTTTCGCAGGAATCATAAATAATAATACTGCAGCAGCGATTGAAATCATTGTATCAGAAATACCTGGAATTGGTATGATATCTTCCCATAAAAATGTACGTGTGATCCAGAAAAATGCCGCAAGAACAAATACTACTAGAACCATACCTTCTTCATAGCCTATTTTTCCAAGCTTTTTCTTCTCATTTGTAATTAATTCTTTCCCACCAGGAATTTGCTTCAATTTAATCGGAAATGCAACTTTCGTTAAGTATAACCAAGTAGCCAAAATTAAAAGAATAACTACTGGCATTGCGAAAAGCATCCATTCAGCAAAAGAAATTTGATAGCCATATAACTCTTTAATAATTGCAGCTAAAATTGTGTTTGGTGGTGTTCCAATTAAAGTACCTACCCCACCGATACTTCCTGAAAATCCAATTGCAAATAATAATGCTTTATTAAATTTCGTTTCTTCTTCCTCAAAAGATTGTTCTTGATTCTTCAAAGCTTGCGCAACCTGATAAGTAATGGCAGTACCAATCGGTAACATCATCATAACAGCTGCTGTATTAGAAACCCACATTGAAAGGAAACCTGTCGCTAACATGAAACCTAGAACAATGTTAGATGTACTTGTACCTACTAAACTAATAATACTTAAAGCTATACGTCTATGAAGCTCCCATTTTTCCATTGCAATCGCGATTACAAATCCACCAAGGAATAAGAAAATATTCGGATCTCCATAGCTAGCAGTAACTGTCGCACCATCCAAAGCACCCGTAACCGGCAACAAAACAATCGGCAATAATGATGTAGCCGGAATTGGCAACGCTTCCGTAATCCACCAAGTTGCAACCCATAACGTAACAGCAAGTACCATTTTTCCTTCATGGCTTAAATCTTGTGGCGAAAAAAGAAAAGCAACAAGTGCAAATAATAATGGCCCTAAGATTAAACCAAATTTTTGAACATTTGTGTAGCTCGGCTGATGATTATTTTGAGATTTCTTATTCTCTTCTGCCTCAACCAACATCTCTGGTTTTATCGGCACTGAGAAAAACAAAAGTTGCTTTGTTTTTTTGTGAGAATTCCATAAAGAATTCCATAATGCTGATGCACTCATAAAGATCCCCCTTTAATCATTTGATTTCCCCTAGTATTAATTTTCTATATTTTCTGTCATCTATCGACAACTTTATTCTATTGTATTACAATTATTATTGTCAAATTTTATTGTATAACAGTATGTTTAAGAAATAATAAAACAGAATGAAAAATCTAGTAATACCAACTTTAATTATAGAATTTTTATTTCGAACAGGATAATTTCATTATTTCCGCAATAAAATGTACTTGAACTTTACGTGAGAAATACTTTTTCACAATAAAAACAGGTGTAATTCAATAAAATATAACTGAAGTTGTTTTGCTATTTCTAACTGCTATAGAACTTTTTATCACTTAGACAAGTTAACCTTCACAGTCTGTTCATTATGATGCTCAACTAAATCAATTTATGAACCTTTGGATGTTAGAACGCTGAATTTTTTATAGGCATAGTTATGCGATAGTGTTGATTTCCGTTCAACATGTGCAA